>JACCDG010311199.1_pt1 | contig 142069 bp, 142 predicted proteins | sample 7442471 | NCBI WGS metagenome assembly JACCDG01 (sample SAMN15323444, study PRJNA562643) | freshwater metagenome | isolation source: river surface water | place: USA:Blue River Watershed | collected 2017-08-17 | reverse complement strand
GGCTTCGCCGGCGGGCTTTTTGTATGGGAACTAAAAACGCCTCCCGAGCATGTGCAAAAAGAGTTCGTTGACCGTCTTTAGACTTCAACGAGCTCTTTTTGCACATGCTCGGGAGGCTCACTTGCCTTCCTAAAGGGAAAGGAGTATGGTGAAAAAGAACCCTTTAAAATTAAAAATGAAAATGAGAAGAAACATCCCTCCCACGCAATTCTTTGTCGAGCTGACAAAGAAACATGCAGACACAAGTATTCAGCATTATTTGAATGAAGAAAACAGAAATGACCCTGTGTGGCATATCACCGCTCTTGGCAGACGACTCAAGGTGTATCAGTTCACGAAGGAAGAAATTGAGAGAATACTGTCAGATGAAGACTTTCAAGGTCAGTGTAATTACTTTATTGAAACCGAAGGTGTACTTGAGCAACTTGAAATCAACAATCTCAAAGCGCTTTTCCGGGGAGAAGAGAGGAGTATTGTTCCATCTAAGGCACACAAGAATGCTGCTGCACGACGTCCTCCAGGACCAGTGCGAGTTAAAAGAAAAGTCTGAAGTTGTTTCTAACCAACGAAGAAGCTCGCTTTAGTGAGCATATTTAAAAACCCGCCGATCACTCGACGGGCTTTTTTCTTTTACATTTTTTACGAAACGCGTTCTACGTATTCTCCTGTTTCTGTGTTTACACGAATCTTTTCGCCAGTGTCGATGAAAAGGGGAACGTTGATGGTTGCGCCGTTTTCAAGAGTCACCACCTTGGTTCCACCAGTGCGGGTGTCACCTTTGATAGAAGGCGGAGCGTCTTTCACAATGAAATCCATTTTGATAGGAAGCTTCACGCTGATCACTTTCTCATCTTCATCTTCTCCAAACGTGAGAGCGGTCACCAGGTCGTTCACTTTCAAGAACCGAACGGCTTCACCCATGAGGCCTGCTTCGAGCTGGAAGCGGTCTTTTGGATTCGTAGGATCAGCGAACCAGTACTCGCCTTTGTTTTCATAGAGGAATTTCACTTCTTTTTTCCCGACTTCAGCTTCCTGTACGCTGTCGGATGAACGGAAGGTTTCGTTGTACGTTCGGCCGCCCATGAGACTTTTGAGCTTCACTTGGTTTTGTGGCTTTCGCTGCTGAGTGCGAGCGACGTGACTGTCGAGCACAAGACAAGGCTCGTCATTGTAGACAATAATCTTTCCTTCGCGGATTTCGTTGTATGTAAGTTCTGCCATAGAAATATGTATAGAGATGATAAAAATGGCCAAAAGGCTAAGGGGAGTATAGCAGAATATGGGGGAGTGTCGAGATGGGTGGGTGTATATTCAAAATGGCCGGAACGCGAAGCGTTCCGGCCATTTTGTATTTATCTTTCTATTGTTTCTTTATTCTCCACTCGAGCTTTCCAACACCACCTCTTTCATTCTCTTCCTAATGATCTTCAGGATCTCATCGCGAAGTTTGGTGTTCTCGCGAAGATACTGGCGGGTGGCATCATAACCGCGGCCGAGTTTAATCTCTTCAGATTTCTCGCCATCACCGCGCATGTATGAATACGAAGTTCCGCTTTTTGTGATAACGCCGAGCTTTTCACCAAGCGCCATGATCTCACCTTCGAGCGAAATACCTTCGCCGTAGATGATATCAAATTCAGTTTGCTTGAATGGAGCAGCGACTTTGTTCTTCACCACTTTCACGCGTGTGCGTCCTCCCACCACTTCGTCGCCTTTCTTTATCTGCGCGATGCGGCGGATGTCGAGACGAACAGAACAGTAGAATTTGAGCGCCTTTCCACCTGGAGTCGTTTCAGGGTTTCCGAACATGACGCCAATCTGCATACGGATCTGGTTGATGAAGATCACGAGCGTTTTTGAGCGAGCGGTGATAGCGGTGAGTTTGCGAAGCGCTTGTGACATAAGTCGTGCTTGCTTACCCATGTGCTGCTGGCCCATGTCTCCTTCGATTTCATCTTTTGGAGTAAGTGCCGCAACCGAGTCGACTACGATCACATCGAGCTTTCCTGAACGCACGAGCGACTCTACGATCTCAAGTGCTTGTTCTCCCGTATCAGGTTGGGCGATAAGAAGGTCATTGATGTTCACACCGAGCGCTTTTGCGTAGACAGGATCCATCGCATGTTCTGCGTCGATGTATGCACATACACCACCGTTCTTCTGCGCTTCAGCAACCGCATGAAGCGCAAGTGTCGTCTTACCCGAAGATTCCGGACCAAAAATTTCAATAATACGTCCGCAGGGAAGACCCCCGACTCCAAGCGCAATATCAAGACCAATAGAACCTGTCGGGATCACTTTCACATCCACCTTCGGTGCATCACCAAGTTTCATAATCGCGCCTTCACCAAACTTCGTCTGAATCGCGCGAATCGTTTCACTAATTTCGCTACCCGTTTCCTTAGGAGCTTTTTCTTTTTTTCCTTTGATTGCCATAAATAGTTACTATGCGGTACGAGTGAGCCCCAGCGCGCGGCAATTCTTTTTTGAAGATTTGCAACTGTCTGAAGCGCACGATCCGTAAAAAATCCGTGCGCGAGTTTTGCAAATCTTCAAAAAAGAATTGCCGCGCGCTGGGGCGATTACGTTTCAATACCGCTTCTCTCTTGTAAGGAGTTACCGAATAAAAACTACCGAGAGCTCAACCGTGTCTTCCTTGCCGAACTTATCTTTCGCGGCGAGCTCTATCCTATTATACCCCTCAGAGAGCACAATTGCGTCCTCAAAACGACCCGATTGATCGATTGGAACAACACGGCCATTAACTGTCAAGATTTCCGCATGAGAGGCCAACCCATGGAGGGGGAAGAGAGGATCACGCACGCTCGCAACCGACTCAGTTGCCTCATCAAGCACAATATTCACCCCCAAAATAGCACCCCTCATTTCAAAAAGAGTGTATCCCACTATAACCATCACGAAGGCGATGATCGCAAAGAATTTCACTCGCTGTGCGGGGCTTTTCTTGCTCATAGGCTTGAAAGAGAGTTATTACCAGCATCATCGCGCGTCGAATCTGCCGATTTTTCTAATACGTCACGGGGTTTTGCACCAGAACCCGGGCCAACAACACCTCTTTCTTCAAGCATGTCGATAAGCCGAGCAGCGCGGGCATACCCAACCCCGAGTTTTCTTTGAAGGAATGACGTCGATGCCTTGCCTGCTTGAATGACCGTTTCGCGCGCTTCTTCGTACATATCGTCGTCTGCGTCGTCGCCTATTGTGGCATCAAATATACCGCTTTCGCGTGAAAGGTTGTTGCCGGTGAGAGCTATTTCTCCTTCCATCACTTCGCCGTTGTGCTGCGCAATGAAGTCCACCATTTTCTTCACTTCATCTTCTGAAATAAATGCCGATTGCAAACGCTCGGGACTTCCCATGTCTCCGGCAGAATAGAGCATATCTCCAGCACCGAGAAGCTTTTCAGCACCTGCGCTGTCGAGAATAGTACGTGAGTCGATCTGCGATGCCACCTGGAGGGCGACACGAGCGGGGACATTGGCCTTGATAAGACCAGTAATGACGTTCACACTAGGGCGCTGTGTTGAAAGAAGAAGGTGAATACCCACAGCACGCGACATCTGCGCGAGGCGCACGATAGCCGCTTCGAGTTCGCGAGGGTAGCTCTGCATGATATCAGCAAGTTCGTCGATGATGATGACGATGTATGGCATGCGATCCTGTTCCATATCCTCACTCTCTTTCTTCTTGATCTTGCCGAGCACGTTGTTGTGGTACGACTCGATATCGCGCACTTGGTAGCGTTCGAGGAGGTCGTATCTTCGTTCCATTTCCTTTGCTGCCCATTTGAGCGCGAGGATAGCTTTTTTAGGATCGGTGATGACAGGAGTGAGAAGGTGGGGGATTCTATTATAGAGAGTGAGTTCGACGCGCTTTGGGTCGATCATAATGAAACGAAGCGCTTCAGGCCCGTTTCTATATAAAAGAGAAGAGACAATAGCATGGATGGTCACCGACTTACCCGAGCCAGTTGCTCCAGCCACAAGCACGTGAGGCATCTTGGCAAAGTTGGCAAGAATTGCTTTTCCGGCGACGTTTCTTCCAAGCGCCACGGTAAGCGCCTTTTCTGCGTGAGTGAATTTCTCATCAGCGAGAAGGGAAGCGAGACCGACGATTGATTTTGCTTTGTTGGGGATTTCAATACCAACGAGCGACTTGCCGGGGATCGGTGCTTCGATACGGATAGGGTGTGCGGCAAGTGCAAGTGCGAGATCGCTCTGGAGGGCGACGATACGTGAAAGCTTCACGCCTTCTGCGGGCTTGAGCGCGTAGCGAGTGACAGTCGGGCCGATGGTGACTTCGTCCATTTCAACTTCGATACCGAAGTTCATGAGCGTGCGGCGGATGATATTTAAATTGGCTTTCACGTCGCCGACCTGTGGTTTGCCGCGGTCGCCTGCGAGCAGTGAAAGGGGAGGCGGTACGTATGAGCTTGCGTGCTTCACTTCTTTTTTTGGTTTGAATTCTTCCTCTTCTTCGGGAGCGGATTTTTTTGCGAGGACCGGTGCGGGTGCTGGAGCTGGTTCGTCTTCTTCCTCTTCTTCAGCGATTTCCTCCTCTTCGTATTCTTCTTCGTCATCATCTTCTACTCCTTCAGTTTGAGAGCGAGTGAAGAATGCACGAATGCGCGCACCGAAGCTCATGATGTTTGGTTTCGTATCAAAGAGAACAACAATACCGATAACAAGGATTCCTCCCAAAAAGAGGATTGAACCGTAGGTCCCAAAGAGTGAAAGAAATGGCATTGCCGCGAACTGTCCGATGATGCCACCGCGGTGTGATGCGCCTGTAGCGACATCTACCAGACCAAGGCTTCCGATCAAAAAAAGTGCTGAGCCGAGTGTGTTGGTGAATCCAACATTGGGCCGGACTGATCGTGCGAATGACATTCCAAGGAGCACACAGAGAATAGGTGCGAGGGCGTAGCCGATACCAAAGAGTGCGGAAAGAGCACGGAATACGCCGGACCCTGCGGGTCCGGCTCCCTTAAACCCCGCCATCACAAAAAAGACGGCAAGAACGAAAAAGACAACAGCAAAGACTGTGTGCCTCGTTTCATCTTTTATACGTCGGTTGCCTGATTTCTCTTTAGACATAGTACTCTCTGTGCTCTTTGTACTTGCGCGTTTTTCAGGTGCTGGCTTTAGGGGCTTCTTTGCAGGTTTCTTCGACTGGTTCTTGTCTTTTGTGGTTGCCATGGGGGATTGTGTTTCTTTCGAACATCTATTGAAAATACGTATGCATTGTATCATGAGACATCACAGGAATCGTATATTTTGCAATGGAAATGCGGAATATTCTTTTTTCTTGACTCTTCGCTCGCTTTCCCTATAATAAGACACATTACTACGTCCTATACTGACTAAAGAATTGTTTCGGACAGCACGTAAAAGACAGCTATATTTCATGAATAAAGACATGCACAACAGCGAGGGACAGGATATTACTGAAAAGGCAACTGAGCCTTCTTTTTCAAGTCTTTCTAAAAGGACAGAGAAGATAGTGACCGCTCTCTACTTGGTCACTGATTGCCTTGAATACGAAGAACCCCTCCGCGAAAAACTCCGTACGCTCGGTGTTGATCTTCTTTCTCTCACCACCGACTTTTCTCACCACACAACACTTGATCGTGGATTTTTAGTCGAAGACGCGATTCGCGCTATCCAGGAAATTGCCACCTTCACACGTCTCGCAGGAGCGGTAGGAAGCATCTCGGAAATGAACGCAAGTATCCTTATGCGCGAACTCCGCAGGCTCGAAGAAGATCTCCGCGCAGCTCTCGTGCCGGTGTACAGCGGGGTCGCGAAGAACGCGGTGTCTGGCCACTTCCTTCTCGGCGACGAACTCTTTCAAGAACAGACACCAACACAAAAGACAGAGCCGTCTTCGTTCGATAAAGGACAACAAAAACCACAGCTTTCTCCGATGTCTTTTACACCACGAAACGCACAGCCCGACATTCAAAAGGAAGACGACGCATTCAAAAAGACTTCTCGAACAAGCTTTGATATTGCTATTAAAAACAACCGAAGAACGACAATCCTTAAACTCATAAAGGACAAAAGAATGGTCTCTATAAAAGACATTTGTTCTGTCATATCCGACTGCAGCGAAAAGACAATCCAGCGTGAACTTGGAACTCTCGTAGATGAAGGTGTCCTCAAACGGATCGGGGAGAGGCGCTGGAGTCAGTACGCGCTGGTATAAGGATTTTCTTGTAAGAAACCTCCACTTCCACCGTCTCATCTTGTAGGCGTCATCGCGAAGCGAAATGGATCAAGTCATTGATTTTTCATTAAAAATATGCGATGATGCCGGCTTGGGGAATCGTGTGAGAAATCGTACGGTTATCCACATATACGTTTTAATCCTTACGGGGTTGAAGCGTATAATTGAAACACATGCGTTTTTGAAGACCGCTCGGTCTTCTTAAATTGCTGTAGCCGGAAGTGATTCGCTTTTTATGAAGGAGATAGGTTCCTTCATTCTCAGAGTTTTCACAACCGGGTTCCAAACGGAACGATCATTGAAAACAAAATAGTTTGTGTATTGTTTGATACCGAATAATACTCAGATGCGTTGCTTTTCTGTATTCAAAAAAGATTACTTGTCTTCTTTATGTACAGGAAAGATACTTTTGTTTTCGATTGGCCCTGTTCCGTTTCCGCGTTATCCCGCGGTAGAGACTCCGATAGGTGGAGTCTTGGATATCGGCCCTGTCGACAAGGCAGATATCTCAAAGCATTCGTGCTTTGAGGGATCATGGGTTTTGAATCATTCCCATTCAAAAATGATTCACATGCACATCTTTGTGTTGTCGAACACAATCAAATAAGTGCATTTATTATATTAGTTCGATTAAGAGGGGAAGGTTTACCTAATCCGATTATCAACTAAAAATTACTTTATGAATAAATTCGCAAAAATCGCCCTCGGTGCGTTTGTTGCTCTCGCGTTTGTAGGTGTTGGAAAGGCCAATGCTGCATTCATGTTCAACAACAACCTTTCTATGGGTATGTCACACCCTGATGTTATGGAACTTCAGAAAGTTCTTAACATGAGCGCAGACACTATGGTTGCTTCAACCGGTGCTGGTTCAATGGGTATGGAAACAATGTACTTTGGTTCAAAGACCAAGGCTGCAGTTATGGCTTACCAGGCTAAGAACATGATTTCTCCTGTTTCTGGCTACGTAGGTCCAATTACACGCGCTAAGCTCAACATGACTACTGGTACAACCGGTGGTTCAACATCTACTGGCGCGCTCTGCCCAAATGGCATGACACTCGCAAGTAACTGTACAGCAGCTCCAGGTTCAACAGGATCAACTACTGGTCTTGAAGGAACAGATGGAACAATCAACGACGTTAACACTCTTTCACAGTACTCTTCAGAAGAAGTAGGTGAAGGTGAAGAAGACGTTAAGGTTGCTGGATTTGAAATTGAAGCTTCAAACGATGGAGACATCGCTATCAAGTCAATCAAGATCTCATTCGACCAGACTGGAAACGGTGCAGGTGACTCTGACAACCTCGATGATTACATCGATGCTGTCTCTGTATGGATGGGTGACACTCAGATCGGTTCAGCTGACGTAGAAGATTTCACTGAAAACAGTGATGACACTTTCTCACGCACAGTTACCCTTTCAGGTGCATCTGTTGATTCTGATGAAACAGAACAATTCTACATCGCTGTAGACGGCGCAGGTACTTTTGATTCAGGAGATATTGATTCTGACTCATGGACTGTTGCTGTTGAAAGCATCCGTTTTGAAGATGGCTCAGGTGTTGTAACAACTGATACAACAACAGGTGATCTTGGAGACACAGGTTCAAACATTGGTACAAACGGCACAGCAGGTGACGGTGTTCCTCTCTCGTTTGTAACTTTCTCTGATGCAGCTAACACAGAAGTAAAGATTTCAACTCACTCAGACAACCCTGAAGCTGGAATCGTTGTTGTTTCTGACGCTGGAGACACTCCAAACGTTGTTCTTCTTAAAGGAGAACTCGAAGTTGAAGGAGATTCAAACGTAACTATCGATGAATTCCCTGTAACTTTCGGTGCAACAACATCAAACTTCAACACAATCATTGACGAAGTTCGTCTTATGATTAACGGTGAAGAATACTCAGAAGCTGTACCATCTATCGCAGCTGGTGCAACAGCATCTATCACTTTCGACAACCTTTCTCTTGAGGTTGAAGCAGGTGATACTATCGACTTCTCAATCGAAGTTGACGTTGCTGATGCTGATGACTTCACAGCAGGTTCAACTGTAACCGCTTCGGTTACTGCAACAAACCGTGGTGCTATGGATATTGAAAATGAAGAAGGTGATCAACTTACTGCTGGCGAACGCTCAGGTACAGCAGGTGGTGAAGCACAGGAATTCCGTGAAACTGGAATCTCAGTAGAACTCCTCGATGCAGATGCTGTTAAATCAGCAGTAGATGCTGACAATGGTGATACTGGACTCTTCACAATCAAGTTCAAGGTTACTGCTCTCGGTGATGACGTTTACGTCGCATCAGTTGCTTCTCCAGACGGAGCTATGGCTAATGCCTACACTCTTGATTACTCTGGTACAGCAACAACCACAGACCAGTCTGCTGCTTTTGTAAACCTTACAGATGCAACACTTACTGGCGGTGTGTACATGATCGAAGATGGTGAATCAGAGACATTTGAAATGACAGTAGTACGCAATGCTTCTACAACAGATGGTCTCTACCGTCTCTCATTGACAAACATCAAGTGGGATACTGATGAAGACTCAACACCAGACAATACTTACACTACAGATCTCGATGAGTTCAAGACGTCTTACATCGCTCTTGACTAGTCAAAGTCTAATTGTATAAGTATAATACAAACAAAAAACCACCCTTTAGGGTGGTTTTTTGTTTGTATTATGGCTAAAAGTATATATACTAACGTCATGTTTTTTATTACAGGTTACAGGTATTTATTGTCTGCTCTAGAATGGTCTTTTTGTCTTTTTTTGACACTTTTTCCATTCTTGTTCGATCGAGACTACTTTTTTTACGGGACAGCAAGTCGATCTGCACACCTCATACTATTTGTTGAGATTCTGGCTCTGGTTGTTGCCATTTTTCTGTTTTACAGAAAAACTAAAGTGTCTGTTGTAAAATCTCCAATAACCTTCGCACTTTTATGTTTGTTTGCTGTTTCTTTTATTTCAGCTCTACATGGGATAGATTTTCAAACATCATTCTGGTCTAAGGCGACTCGTACAACTGGCTTGTTCTATTTTATTCATATTGGATTTTTCTACCTATTACTCGCGAGTCTTTTTAGTGAAGAGAAAAGATTTAATCGTATTGTTACTGCGTTTTTAATTTCAGCAGGACTTTTCTCTGTTGGTTCATTTTTGAGTAAGGACGGACTTGGCTTATTGTTTACAAACCAAACTTGGAGCGGCTTTACATTTGGTAACTCATCCTTTGCTGCTATGTATTTGTATGCAGCATTTATTTTGAGTATTTACTTTGTGGTTCGGAAGACAGGTTCATCGAAAAAGTGGTGGCAATACGGTATTCCTCTTCTTTTTCTTATAAACCCTTATTTGATTAATACAGATCTTTTTTTAGGGAAGATTAATATTTTTGTAAACCCAGCTGCTATTATTGGTGAAGCTCAAGCATCATCATTTGCTACTCTTTTTTCAGTGATAGCTCTGTGTATTTTTTGGGGTTTTTCTTTTATCAAAAAAGCCTCTATAAGAAAGGGTTTGATTTGGTTTGTTGTGGTCAGTAGTGTTGTTGTGGGAGTTTTTGCTGTTCGTTCGCTTCTTTCTACAGATGGGTATCTTCGTGAGATATATCTTCGTCAAGCCTCAAGTGCTCGACCTATTGTATGGGAGCTTTCAAAAAAATCTATAAGAGAAAAACCAGTAATCGGATGGGGGTTAGATAACTTCGATCGTTCTTTTGAAAAGAATTATGACAATAGGATTTTAGAGGAAAAGAATGGTGCTGAGGCATGGTTTGACCGCGCACATAATATTTTTATTGACCAAACTGTTGAAACTGGGTATTTGGGACTGGTGGCGTATTTGTTGGTGTATGTTATTGTCATTGCCTGTTTGGTGTATGTTACCGCAACCTCCACTCAGTGGAACAATCAGTCTCTTGCTGTTCTTCTCAGTGTTTACTTTGGTGGGCACTTAATCGAGCTACAGACTGGTTTTGATACAACTATTTCTTATATTTCGTTAGCGGTTATGTTGGCGTCTGCAACAATGCTGTTCTATAAGACAAGAGAAGAGCGTGCATCACATGGTAGTAAATCGTATACTCTTCCTCTTTGGCTTCAGCGTGTGAGTGCCTGTGTGGTTTTGGCTGTTTTCTCAGTACTTCTGATTGTGGGCACTATCCCTATCGTGCGTGCACAAAATGCAAGTGGTGCAGCTCACCGTGCTGGTTCTAGTGAGAAACGGTTATTGCTCTATCCTCGGATGTTTGCCTCGCCGCTTGATACACCTACTTTTTTGTGGCGCACCTTGTATGATTTTCAGAAGGGGGTTGCTCAAAAACCTCAATTACTCCAAGATCCAGAAAAAAGAGCGAACTTTGCTCGGGAGCTTTCATTTTTTACCGAAGAATATAGAAAGTATGCGAATGCTCATCCTCACGATTATCGTGTAAGGGTTAGTCTTGCAGGAGCGTATTTGTATGAACGGTTGTTAGATGTCGACCATCTCAATGAGGCTCATGTGGTGCTTGATGATGCCATTACAATGAATCCAGATATTCCACAGGCATATTGGATGAAATCAGTGGCGTATTTATACCAGCGTCAATTTAACCTTGCTCGTGAGTGGGCAAAAAAAGCCTACGACCTTAATCCTGAGGTAGAACAAAGTCAGAAAATTATTGATTATATTGAAGAGTCGATACAAACTTTTCCTGATATTAATTTCTTTACTTTTTCTCAAATATAGATTTTATGACATCGTCTGCCCCAACATGTTTACTTACAGGCTCTGCCGGATTTATCGGCTTTCATACAGCAAAAAAACTGCTTGAAAAAGGGTGGTGTGTGGTTGGTGTTGATAACTTCAACGATTATTATGATGTGTCACTGAAAGAAGCCCGTAATACAATTTTGGAAACATATCCCAACTTCACTCTTCGTCGAGGAACGATAGGCGATACACAGTTCGTCCATGATATTTTCCAAGAATTCGTGATTGATAGCGTGTGCCATCTGGGCGCGCAAGCGGGGGTTCGGTACAGTTTAAAAGAACCATATAAATATATTGAATCGAATTTAGTAGGATTCACGAATGTTATTAACGAAGCAAAGAATGCCGGTGTACTGAATTTTACGTTTGCTTCTTCAAGTTCTGTGTATGGTGACCAAGAGAAAACTCCGTTTACTGAAGAGTTTGAAACTAACAACCCTATATCTCTCTACGCAGCGACAAAAAAGTCTAATGAGCTTATTGCGTATACGTACCATCATCTCTATGGAATGAATTGTACAGGACTGAGATTCTTTACTGTGTACGGTCCTTTTGGCCGGCCTGACATGGCAATCTTTTCATTTACGAGTGCTATCTATGATGGTCAGCCGATCCAGGTTTTTAATGACGGCCATATGAGGCGCGACTTCACGTATATTGATGACATTGTTGAAGGCATTGTTAAAAGTATTGAGCATCCGCTTCCGTATGAAATTATTAACCTTGGAAATCACGAACCAGTAGAGCTTCTGTATTTCATAGAAACGTTGGAAAAAGAAATCGGCAAGCCGGTGATAAAAGAGTTCTTGCCTATCCAGCCAGGGGATGTGGTGGAAACATATGCGAGCATCAAAAAGGCCCAGGAGCTCCTCGGGTGGGAACCAAAGACCAGCATTGAAGAAGGTGTGAAAGAATTCGTAGCGTGGTACAAGAAGTATTATGAAAAATCCTAACGAAATAACATTTGCACTTTTTTTCACTCGTGGCCTTTCGCTTACCAAGTGGGATAACCTCGGTATGCTTTCTCGTGAGATAAAGATGTATCAATCTCTCGCGCGGTCAATGAAGATGCTCTATCTTTTTACGTACGGGCATAATGAAGCAGAAAAATACGCAAGCCTTTTTCCTAGTAATGTACGCATTATTTCAAAGCCGCGGTGGATGCCGGCGCTGCTCTATAGTTTCTTTTTGCCGATCATGCGTGTAAAGATACTGCGCACTGTCGATGTTGCGAAAACCAATCAGATGGACGGGAGCTGGGCTGCGGTGCTCACGAAGAAAATGTTTGGCGCAAAACTTGTCGTGCGCTGCGGATACGAATGGCTGCATTTCATAGAAATAGCGAAACGTTCTTTTGTAAAACGATGGTGGGCATTTTTTGTTGAGCGATATGCGTATACAAACGCCGATGTCATTATCCAAACTTCGACGGGTGCGCGGGATTTTGTTGTAAGCCGTTTCGGTATTCCGCTCGAAAAAATAGTTCTTATTCCAAATTATGTGAATACCGATTTCTTCGAACCAAAGCCTCTTCCAAAAGAAGAAGGACGAGTGACGGCTGTCGGTCGTCTTGAACCTCAGAAAAACCTTTTTAATCTTATTGAAGCAATGAAAGGTTTACCGCTCCGGCTCGTACTGATCGGGAAGGGTTCGCTTAAGGAAGAGCTTGAAGCCACAGCAAAGAAGTGTGGTGTTCAGGTGGAATTCATGGGGGCGATACCGCAAGCGGAGATAATAGATGAGCTTTCAAAAACGAGCATTTATGCGCTCCCGTCACTTTATGAGGGTCACCCGAAAACACTCTTGGAAGCTATGTCGTGCGGGGTTGCTGTGGTTGGTTCTAATACTTCCGGAATTAACGATACGATTACCGACGGAGTGGATGGAATTATTTGTGAGACTGATGTAGAATCAATACGCCATGCGCTTGCGCGACTTGCAGAGAATGCTGACCTTCGCGCTCGTCTTGGCACGTCCGCCCGAAAGACAATTCTTGATACGTACAGTTTTGAAAAAATACTTGAGCGCGAACTAGCAATTTATTCTTCACTCTAAATTTATGAAAAAAAAGATATACAAGTGGTTTTTAAAAGTTGCACTTAAATTGAGCAATTTTCTCTATAAGGTTATAAGCGTCTTGGCTATTAAAAGTGAAGACGGTCTCCACCCGAAACATCGCCTGATTGGCTACCATGTCTTCTTCGCGAATAATGTGAAAGAATCTGACACAGTGCTTGATATCGGTTGTGGCAACGGCGCGCTTGCGTTTGATGTGGCGAAGAAAGCGAAGTTTGTCACGGGTATTGATATTGAAACGAAGAATATTGAAAAGGCAAAAAGGAAACATTCGGCGCCGAACATGCGTTTTATAGCAGGGGATGCAACCAAGGATTTGAGTGATGAAAAGTTTGATGTCATTATACTTTCAAATGTCCTTGAACATATCGAAGATTCGGTAGGGTTTATGAAAAGTATTAAAGGTCTTGCGTCTACGTATCTTATGCGTGTGCCAATGATTGATCGCGATTGGGTTCCGTTGCTTAAAAAAGAAATGGGGATAGAGTGGCGACTAGACCTTACCCACTATCGCGAATACACAGCAACAATGTTTGAAGGAGAAATGACTGCTGCGGGCTATACGATCGAGAGTTTGTCGGTACAGTTTGGTGAAATCTGGGCAGTGGTAAAACCATAATATGAAGTTTGTTATCAACACCAATTATAAAGATGCCGCTGGGATTGTTATATTAGAAGGCGTTATTTCGCGCCTTGAAAAGACTTCTCACGAAGTGGTGAAGAACGATTGGGGTCATTACGAACAGTATGACGTGGCGCTGTTTACTGCACCTGATTCAAAAGTTCGTACGGCAAAAGCTAAAAACCCTAAACTGCGTGCTGGTATTTTTGATCCGAAGACATCAAAGCGTTGGCAACTAGAAGAAGCGCGAGTTGCTGACTTTCTTATTGTGAGTTCAATCGAACAGCGCGAGCTTTTTTTGAAGTACAACAAAAATGTTTTTATTTACTATATGTTTCCTGACATACAAGCTGTCCCCAAACTACATTCAGAAAAAAAGAAAATCATCATTGGTTACCACGGTAACAAACAGCACCTTTGTGCAATGAAAGATGTGTCCTGGGCGCTTGACGAGCTTGCTAAAGAATACACTATTGAGTTTCGTGCTATCTATAATATCAAGAAGCTTGGTGTGTGGACACACGGGGCTCCCAAAAGGTGTCCTGTGGCTCATGTTCAGTGGGAGGAATCGCGGGTTGCTGTGAGTCTTATGGATACTGATATCGGCATTGTACCTTCCATAACGCCTACATCGCGATTTGCGCGATTGTTCGGACGTCCGCTTCGCACGTTCCTCTTTCCATTCAATCGCGAAGGATATCATCATAACGACTACGTGCAACGTTTTAAATATTCTAATAACCCGGGTCGAGCCTATGTCTTTGCAGTGCTCGGTATCCCTGTTGTTACCGACTTCACCCCATCACTTTGTCAACTTATCGTTGATGGTAAATCAGGTGCGCTTGTAGGTACGAAAGAAGGATGGAAAGAGGCTCTTCGCGCGCTCATTGTGAGCCACACGCTCCGCAATACATATAGCACCGAGCTCAAAAAGCACATCGATACCACGTGTTCGATCGATCACAATTTTACTAAACTTCTTTCTTCAATTGAGTCGCTCCATGCCAGACAATAGGGAGCTCTATGAGACCGATGAAGTGGTAGGGAAGTATACCGCCAATACCACGCGCGTGCGCTCGCTTAATAACGCGGAAAAGATTTTTATCGATCGCTTTGATGTCAAAAATAAAGATGTGCTCGTGATCGGAAGTGGTGCTGGAAGAGTGCCTGCGAATCTTTTACTCTACGGCAATCGAGTGCTCGGTATAGATCGTTCAAAAAAGCTCACTGAGGCTGCAAACAGGAGTTTCCCTCAGACAAAATTTACAGATCTTTCATTTAAGGAGGCTGACGCGATTGATCTTTCTCATATTCCGAATGAGAGTTTTGATGTTGTCTTCTTCGCTATGAATACACTCGATTATATCGATGAGTACTCTCTTCGCGAGAGGGCGATAAAAGAAGCGGCATCGAAAGTAAAAAAGGGAGGTATTTTGGCATATTCATCACATAACAACCGTGCGTATCTTCTTTCTCCTAAAATTCAAATGAAAGACAGGAAGCTTTCTTCACTGTTTGGTAAGTATGATTTTATTCCTGAAAGTGTTGTTGGTGGGGGAGTGATTTTCAAAGGTAGTCCGGGGTTCATCGTTTCGAGCACTAAAAATCTTATCGGGTTTGCATTTGCCGGCTATGTATTTGATTTACGAACCAAACTCGACAAACTTTTTGCAAAATCTATGTTCTTTGCTAAGTTCTATTTTCCCTATATAGTGTATGTATTTAAGAAAGAAAATTAATCATGCCTACTACTAAAAAAGCCCTTATAACCGGCATTACCGGCCAAGATGGATCATACCTTGCTGAGTTTCTTATTTCGAAAGGATATGAAGTTCACGGGATTATTCGCCGTTCCTCAAGTTTTAATACAGGGCGTATTGAAGCGCTGTATCAAGACCCTCACTCTGAAGCGCGGAAACTTTTTCTGCACTATGGCGACCTTTCAGATTCGAGCAACCTTAGCCGTCTTCTTTCAGAAATAAAACCTGATGAGATCTATAATCTCGGAGCGCAAAGCCATGTGAAAGTGAGTTTTGAAATTCCTGAATATACTGCGGATGTGGACGCACTTGGCACACTTCGTATTCTTGATGCTCTGCGCGCAAGCGGGCTTCAGGCAAAGTTCTATCAAGCAGGATCAAGTGAAATGTTTGGAAAAGTAGCTGAAACTCCCCAGAAAGAAACAACACCGTTCTATCCGCGAAGTCCGTATGGATGTGCGAAAGTGTTTGCGCATCATTTGTGTGTGAATTATCGCGAAGCCTACGATATGTTCATCTGTAACGGTATACTTTTCAATCATGAATCACCAAGGAGAGGACGCACCTTTGTTACCAAAAAAATTACCGAAGCGCTTGTAAACATCAGACTTGGGAAGCAGGATACGCTTTTTCTCGGCAATCTTGATGCGAAGCGCGATTGGGGATATGCAAAAGAATATGTGGAAGCGATGTGGCAGATGCTTCAGCAGCCTACCCCAGATGATTATGTGATCGCTACCGGTGAGACTCATTCCGTCCGTGAATTTGTGGAAGAAGCAGCGATACTTCTTGGTTTTGATCTTTCATGGAAAGGGGAAGGAATGAATGAGCAAGGGGTTAATGCTTCAGGGGGACTGCTTGTTGCGATTGATGAAAAGTATTTTCGGCCAGCTGAAGTTGACATTCTTCTGGGTGACGCCTCAAAAGCGAAACAGAAGCTCGGGTGGGAGCCTACCGTTACATTCAAAGACTTAGTAAAGATAATGCTCGAAGCGGAATTTGAAGAAAAAGGATTGAAGGCGAGCGATTACATCAATGGATAAGAATGCGAAAATATATGTTGCGGGACATCGCGGGCTCGTCGGAAGCGCGCTTGTACGTGTGCTTCAAAAGGAGGGTTTCAACAACCTTCTTTTGAAGACACGCCAAGAGTTAGATCTTCTCGACCAGAAAGCTGTTGCCGACTTTTTTCAGCGCGAGAAGCCGGAGTATGTCTTTCTTGCGGCAGCGAAGGTGGGAGGTATCATTGCCAATGATCTCTATCCTGCTGAGTTTATTTATGAAAATCTGGTAATTGAAACGAACATTATTCATTCTGCGTATCAGTCAGGTGTGAAAAAGCTGTTGTTCCTTGGCAGCTCATGTATTTATCCCAAGTTCGCTGCGCAGCCTATCAAAGAAGACTACTTAATGACAGGTGCGCTTGAAGCTACGAATGCTCCTTATGCTGTTGCAAAGATTGCTGGTGTGTATATGTGCCAGGCATATAGGGAGCAGTATGGCGCAGACTTCATCAGCCTTATGCCTACAAATCTCTACGGGCAGAATGACAACTTCAATCCTGAAACTTCACACGTACTTCCCGCGATGATTTATAAATTCCATACAGCAAAAAAAGAAGGTGCGAAAGAAGTGGTCTTATGGGGAACTGGTACACCGAAGCGTGATTTTCTGCATGTTGATGACCTTGCTCGCGCATCCCTTTTTCTTATGGAGAACTATAGCGAAGGCGATATTGTGAATATCGGCAGTGGTGATGATATTTCCATCAAGGATCTTGCTGAAACGGTGAAAGCAGTAGTTGGTTATGAAGGGGAAGTCGTGTGGGATTCATCGAAACCTGACGGTACTCCGCGTAAAGTGCTGGATGTTTCCAAGCTTTCATCACTCGGCTGGCAGCCTGAGTTTCCTCTTAAAAAAGGCATCGACGCTGTATATTCCTGGGCGCTTGAAAATAGCGCTCTGGATTGATTTTTGGGCTAATAGTGTTACACTCCGAGTATTATGAAAATCATGGCAGTAGGGGCGCATTTAGACGATATAGAGCTTGCATGCGGAGGCGTAATCGCCAAAGCGGTTAAAAATGGTCATACTGTAAAAATGGTCGTTATGACCGATTCCTCATATGCTAACTTTGATGGCACAGTCCTCCGTACTGTTGAGGAAGCGCAGCGCGAAGGCCGAGCAGCCGTGGCTCGTCTTGGTGTGACAGATCTTGTTATTCTCGATTTTCCCAATAAGAATGTGCCATATAATGGTTCAACGGTCGAAGCGCTCGACAAGATTATGTCAGAATTCCGCCCTGATTATATTTTTACGCACTGGGTTTTTGATACGCATCAGGATCACAAGAATACTGCCCAGGCTACTATTTCCGCAGCTCGCTATATGTACAACATCTTCATGTATGAGCCGATTCCGCCGTCAGGTCGTTCATATTCTCCATTCCGCGCGCAGGCATATTTTGATATTTCAGAAACGATTGAAGACAAACTTGCATCACTTAAGGAACATAAAAGCCAGCATGCCAAATACGGCGAACAGTGGATTGAAGCAATAGAAGGACGTGCAAAGCTTCGAGGTTTTGAAAACGGATGCAAATACGCCGAGGCGTTTGAAGCTGTACGCGTAAGTATGAAGTTATGATCGTAGCTATTCACCAACCTGAGGCATTTCCGTGGCTTGGTTTTTTTCATAAGATGCATTTAGCGGACGTGTTCGTGCTTCTTGATACAGTCCAATTTGAAAAGAATAATGTACAAAATCGAAATAAGATTCTTGTAAATGGCAAATCCACATGGCTTACGATCCCCGTCGTCGACACAGGCCTTGGTACGAAGATAAAAGATGTGAAGATCCATTGGGATGATGGTGTTGTTTTTAAAAAACACCTCGCAACACTTCGGCATGCTTATGGAAAACATCCTCATTTCAACGATGTTAATACCGCGATTGAGGAAGTATATAGTAAAAGACATGATAATCTTGCCGATTTTAACTCTGAAGTTATTCTGTATTTAAAAGAAAAACTTGGGATTACTACTAAGATTATGCGCGCTTCAGAACTTCCTCTATCAGGAACAGCTCAGGGTGGCACAGAAGTGACGTTGGAAATATGTAAACTACTCGGCGCGAAAACATATCTGAGCGGATCAGGCGCGAAAGCCTATCTTGATGTTAGTCAGTATAAAAAGGAAGGCATTGCTGTTGTTTTTCAAGATTTTGCTCACCCCTCGTATCCGCAGAAAAATACTGACAAATTTGTTTCTCATCTTTCAATAATAGACTTATACTCTAATCACGGTCCTGAAAGCCTCGATCATATTCTTCGAGACAATCCGCGCTCACTGTAATATATGGAAAATCTATCTACTCAACTTGAAGACACAAAAAAGAAACTCCTCTCTTCTTCTAAAGAAAAACTAGTCGGAATTGCAACAACGGCTTTCATTCATAATCCGCCTTTTATTTTTGGTTCTTTCAGAGAAACAGCGACCACGGTGTGTGCGACAATCATCATTCGAGATGTTTCTTTCCTTGATGAAATAATCGCTACGTTTGATGGCGTTGCGAATTACTTCCTTATCGACTGCGAAGTGAAGAATGAAGCCGGTACTCTTGAATTGCTGGCGCGCGAGAAAATACACAAAAGCAAAGTCCTTGTCTACAAACCCAACGACTTTACTGTTGAGTCCCTCGACATGTTTGCGGCACTCTTGTTTCCGACATTTCATGATAAGAAAGTGCTCATTCTTGGCGCAGGGAATATTGGTTCAAAAATCGCTCTTAAACTCTGCGAACGAGGAGCTCATGTTGTTCTTTATGGAAAAGAATATGAAAAAATAAAAACTATAACAGAAGGACTTAATCTGATAAAACGAAGCAAAAGCGATATTGAAGCTGGTTCCGTTCTAAGCGCTTCAGGATGCGACCTTATTCTTGGTTGTACGCCAGGTATTCCGATTATTACGAAGCAAATAATTCAAGAAATGAACGCAGAAGGAAAATGCATCGATGTCGGCAATGGAACTGTTGAAGAAGGTGCCGTTGCGGCTGCTCATGTGCGGGGAATAGAAATGCTGTCTCTCTCAAGCATCGGTGGTTATACGGGCATGATCGAAAACTGGCTTTTCCAGCGCTCTTTTTTGGAAAAAAAGCGAGTGCGCTCCATCGAAGGTATACCCCTCATAGTTCCTGGGGTGCTCGGCGCAAAAGGTGATATATTGGTGGATGATGTAGAAAATCCTGCCCGAATCTACGGCGTTTGCGATGGAAAGGGCGGGCTTCTTCCAAAAGAAGAAGGGCTGACAATAATTGAAACGTACACCAAGGACACTGACGCAACTATCCAAAAAGTATGTTCGCTTTATAAGTAAATCACATCATATGATCAAGAATAAAAAGATTCTCATTACAGGAGGCACAGGATCGCTCGGAAAAGCGCTTGTTCGTGAACTTGGAAAAGAAAACCAGGTTGTTATTTACAGCCGAAATGAAGAGCGTCAGTATGAGATGAAAAAGGAATTCAATAATCCCAATCTCATGTTCCGCATCGGTGATGTGCGCGATACCGACACCCTCAAGTACGCGCTTCGCGGATGCGATCTGGCGATCCATGCGGCAGCCATGAAAGATCTCATTATGGTGGAAGAGCAACCGACACAAGGCTACCTCAACAACATCATTGGATCAAAATCATTCATCGATGCAGTGCTTGCAACGCCTTCAGTTCAAAAAGCGATCGGCATCAGCACCGATAAGGCAGCTTCGCCTTCAAACGCATATGGCATGACGAAATACATCATGGAGCGTTTGTTTATCGAAGCAAACAATAATTCTGACACCACTTTTGCCTGTTCGCGCTTTGGTAATATCATTGATTCCAATGGAAGCGTAATTACCTTCTGGAAGGAACATCCAGATATGGAACCAAAACTTCATCACGATGAAATGAGTCGATTTTTCTTCTCTGTTAAAGATGCTGTGGAGACTGTTCTTTCTACAATCGAAATGGCTGAAGGTGGAGAAATCTATATTCCGAAAATGAAGCAGGCAACGATTTTAAATATTCTGAAGACGATATTTAAAAAAGATTCATTCGAGATCGTCGGGATTTCTCCCGGAGAAAAAATTCACGAAGATCTCATAGGGGAAAGCGAACGCTACTTCACCTTCGACAGCGGCAATTATTATGTAGTAAAGCCGGGTGTGCTTAACCCTAATCCACCACAGGCGTTTTCAACGCAGAATGCGGAAGCGTTTACAAAAGACGAGCTGTCAAAGCTTATCTTCGGCTAGTTGACTTTTTGTAATATTGTGATATATTGTTTTTGATATATAACACACTAAAAATTTAAAAAAGGAGGTCAAAATGGGTGAGCAAAAACCCTTGTTTGAAACCAAGGAAATCACCATTCTTGGTACTCGTTGGATGAAAACTGCGTGTATTCACATATTTAACAAGTCAGACGGTAGTCCTGGACAATGGGAATCTATCAAAGGAAGTGATGTACCGACAGTACTTTTGTGCGGACTTACAAAGAACAAAGAACTTGTTCTCGTCAATCTGTTCAGATTTCCTGTGAGTGAATTTTGCACTGAACTCCCAGGGGGAACTGTGGAATTAGGTGAGTCTAATGAAGCCGCTGTTATTCGCGAATTCACAGAAGAAACAGGGTATCAGCCAGCCAGGGTCAGCAAGTTGTGTGGAGGGTTTTTATGGAACGGCAAGTCCAACCAACAATTTCTGATTATGCTCGGTGAAGACTGTGAGAAGGTTAGCGAGCCTAATCTTGATCTGGTTGAACAGCTTGTTCAATTGCGCGTTGTCCTTCATAAACCGCATAGGGTGAAAGCATTGATTGCTGACGGTGTTATGACATTCGATCCTCCTATTGCCCAGGCAATACTGGCTATGGAAAGCAAAGGGATTATTTAGTAGTACATACATATAGGTATTACTCCAAGCTCCGCGGATTAACGCGGGGCTTTTTTATTGTTTTTACTACTCGGGAATGCTATTGTTTTCTATACATGGCCTCTCTTGTGAAGCGAATCGCATACAAGCTTGCCCGCCGAAAATTCGTGCGGGGTTTTGATAGGTACTGCACGGAAAAGAACGGTCGTGCGCTTATATATTATAAGACAGAAGAATTTCTTCTCCGCGGAATGTTCCAAGATTTTTCTCATCCCAATAATTGGGAAAGCTATGAGATGGCAAAAGTTCTTAATCAGCTTGGGTATATCGTCGACATTATCGACCGCACGGCGGATCTTGATGATGTAAAGAAAATTGAAGATCAGTATGATATTTTTATTGGGCTTGGCGTAGGGGATTCGGGACAGTATTTTGCTGACATTGCTGAGCGAGTACCGCGCGCCATAAAAGTACTCTATGCAATGGGACCTGAGCCGGATTTGAGTAACGCAATTACCAAGGCGCGCCACAATTACTTTCGCCAACGCCACCCTGAGATTCCAGTACAGGATCGCCGTCTTATTTTAAATGTCGACACAAAGCGGCTTTATAAAAACACTAATGCTATTATTGCACTCGGGAACGAATTTTCTTTGGGGTCGTATCGCCATCTTGGAAAAGATCTGTATAAAATATATCTTTCAAGTTATCCCGGTCTTCGAATGTCATTTGCTGATTTTTCAAAAAAAGACCATAAAAAGTTTCTCTATTTCGGCGGAAGTGGCAATATTACCAAAGGACTCGATCTTGTGCTTGAAGTGTTTGCGAAGCGGCCAGATCTCATATTGTATATTGGGGCTCCGAGCGGGGAGGAAGACTTCAATGCTTTTGCAAATCCGATCATTGCTTCTTCTCCAAACATCCGACGTCTTGGTTTTATTGATGTTACTGGAAGCACATTTACCAATATTACTGCCGAGTGCGGGTATGTTATACTCCCATCGTCCTCAGAAGGTTGCGCGACGTCTGTCACTACCTGTATGAGACGAGGCCTTGTGCCTGTGGTGACTAACGAGAGCGGTATTGAGGCTTTGGAATCCTTCGGTTACTTGGTGTCAGAGGGGACGATAGACTCTCTCACTGAAACAATCGATCGGATTTCCGCAGGCACCAAGGAAGAGCTTGTTGAAAAATCAATGAAGACCTACCTTGAATCTTTCAAATACACACAGGATTCATATCGGCGTTCACTTGAAGAAATACTTATCACTATCCTTAGTAAGAAATAGATACCATGAAACGATTCGCAAATCTCAAAAATACAATTATAAAAACCAATGACAGCCTTTTCGCTAAAGGGATGAAAACGCTCCGCGATCGCGGCCCTTTGCAGTTCATAAAAAAAACAGTGACAGTTATTTTCAAAATGATATATCGCTTTTTCCGCGAATATATTCCACTCAAATTCCTGTATCTTTTCTTTAAAGATGGAAAGATAATGAAGAAGGTTCAGGGAAGCCGTATGATACTCGATCTCAACGATCTTGGTATTTCGCGGGAACTCGCTCTCTACGGTGTGCATGAAAAGAACAGCACAGAAGAAGTGAAGAACGTCATTAAGCCAGGCATGAAAATTCTTGAAGTTGGTGCCAATATCGGCTACTACGCCCTTCTTGAAACACGCCTTGCTGGTCCATCGGGAAAGCTTTATGCTATCGAACCTGCACCTCACAACTTTGAGAGCCTTAAGAAAAATCTTGAACTCAATGGTGTAAAAAACGCCTACCTTCACCAGGCGGCATTCGGCGAGAAGCGTGATAAGGCAGTTTTTTATGTATATGACAGAAGCAACCTCTCAAGCTTTATAAAGCGTGAAGACATGGGAATGAAAGTGGAAGAAGTAGAAGTGGATATATTGACGCTTGATGATTTTTTGCTCAATAAAGATGTCGTTGATTTTATCCGAATGGACGTGGAAGGATACGAACGTGAAATTCTTCGTGGGGGAGAGAAAGCGCTCTCAGGAGACAAGAAGCCGAAATATTTCTTTATCGAAGTGCATTCAGAATTACTGCACAAGAAAAACAGCTCAGGACGTGAAATTTTTGAATTTCTCGGCAAGTACGGATATGAAGTGAAAAAAAGTTTCTGGCGCGGAAGTACTACACACATGGTTACTAATATGGAGGATCAACTTGCGCACCCCCTTCTCGAGGTCGGCTACTGGGAAACGTTTTTTGAACTGAAATAAAAGGAATAAAAAGCCGCCAGTAAAAACTGGCGGCTTTTAAATGTTTTGGCATAGTTATGCCGAAATGTGCAAAACTTCAGCTGGTGGTATTCTGAGCCTCCTAAGCTGAGCTTGTGGCCTTTGGATTTTTGAAGCCATTTTGCTTTCATGATTTTTGAGGCGATCTTCATCACCATCAAAATCAGTTTTCCACTGCATGTCATTCACAGCAACGAGTTTTACACCGAGTTCAACTCCAGTGCTAGTCTTAACTGTGTTCTGGATTAAGGAATCAGCGCTCAATTCTTCCACACCGGATTGTGTTGCGTCAAATGCAGCATCGCCAATCAGAGGAAAACCAAAGTCACCGTAGTAGGTCAGATTCAAGAGCTTGCAGGTATTCCATGGAATTGTTAATCCGTCTGCGGTGTGAGTGCCCGGTTTGAAATCGTGTCCCTCCATAGCTGCACCGACGCAAAGCGTGTCGTTATCCATGTGCGCAAACAGAGCTGTAACAGTCGATTGACTTAGAACTACTTCAGTCGAAACTGAAAGAAGGTATTCCTGCTTGAGTGCGGCTGCTTGAAACACAAGAACATTCATCGCGAATGTAAAGCCCCACGGCTGCACGCGGACTACGATAAGTCCGGGTTGATTGAGTCCAGTAAGGTACTCAGCCGTGTTGTTTTTGTCTTCCTTTGCATTGATCGCAACGATCACTGTTTTAGCAAGACCAAGAGCAGTGGTAATGAATGCTATGATTTTGTCATGGCCTGAACCGTTCTTACTATTCCAGTAACGGGTTCCGATTGCGAATTGCTTCATATTTTTGGGGTATTAAGTTGTTTTAGAATTTGTTTGTATAATAGCACATTTTGACTATTAAGTCAACCATTAGTTTTCCGTTGATATTAAAAGCAAATGCCAGTATGATACAAAGCATGAATCCTAAAGTCTCAGTCCTTATGTCCGTGCATAACGGTGCGCGCTACTTGAAAGAAGCCGTAGATAGTGTTCTTTCTCAAACCTTTACTGATTTTGAATTTCTTATTGTTGACGACTTCTCAAGCGACAACTCTCCCGCAATACTTAAGGGATATGCAGAAAAAGATTCCCGTGTTCGTATCATCACCAACGAATTTAATCTTGGTCTCACAAAGAGTCTCAACAAAATGATCAAAGAAGCGAAAGGGGAATATCTTGCGCGCTTTGATTGCGACGATGTTTCGTTGCCGCAGCGTTTTGAAATGCAAGTGCAGCTTCTCGATACCAATCCAAAATGCGGACTCGTGGGTGTGTGGGGAGAAGTTATCAACGACCATGGCACGCACCTTCGCGATATCAAGTATCCGACAACTGATGCAGATCTCAAGCGTGCTCTTATCAGCTACAATCCGTTCTTCCATCCTGGCATCATGATGCGAAAAAAGGTGATTGAGGACGTAGGCTTTTATGATGAAAGCTGGCGGTTCGCTCAGGATTATGAGCTCTATTTCCGTATCGCGAAGAAATACGAGTTGGCGAATATTCCTATGATACTTTTGAAATACCGAGAGACAAGTGGTTCCATTACTGGCAGTAAGAATAAGCTCCAAGTTGGCTTTGTGCTTAAGGCAAAGAAAAAAGCGATTCGCGAAGGACAGTATTCTAAATGGAATTATGTACATTTACTCCGTTCGTACATCAGCTGGCTTCTACCGGTAAAAGTGAAAAAGCTTCTCAAAAAGCTGGTTTAAGGTACAATCCTTTGCATGAGGATTCTCTATCTCATCACAAAGTCGGAAATCGGGGGAGCGCAAGTACATGTGCGAGACCTTGTTCGTTTTATGGTTAAAGAAGGGAATGAAGTGGCGCTTATGAGCTTCCCTGGGGGATGGCTTGAAAAAGAAGCGATCGAAGCTGGAGCAGTATTTTATCCCAATAACTATTTTTCAAATTCGTATAATCCACTCAATGCTTTTCGTGCAGTACGAGCTATGTCTTTAACTGCGGGTGCTTTTAAACCTGATCTTGTCGCATGTCATAGCTCAGCAGCTGGTTTTTTGTGGCGTATGTTTGATCGCGGACGCACCCCTACTGTGTTTACTGCACATAGTTGGGCTTTCACTGAGGGAGCTCCACTTTTTAGAAAAGTAGTTGCGCGTATAGCAGAAAAAATAGCATCTCCTTTTGCATCAAAAATAATATGTGTTTCGGAGTTTGATAGGCAGACAGCACTTTCATACAACATTGCTGGTGAGAAAAAACTCATAACAATTCATAACGGAATTAATCTGGAGACTCCTAAGAGGCTTACGAAGAACGATGAAAAGATACGTTTGGTGAGTGTTGGTCGTTTAGCGTATCCTAAAAATCACCAGCTGCTTATCGAGAGTTACCAGGATCTTTCCAAAAGTCTTCTTGAGAAGAGTGAGTTGATAATTATGGGGAGTGGTAGTGATGAATATGCTATTCGTTCGAAAATGAGTGGATCTGTTCATCTGATAACAGAAGCTGATCATAAAGATGTTATCCCGTTTCTCCAGAGTGCTAATATTTTTGTACTTATTTCAAAACACGAAGGTATGCCACTTACTATTCTTGAAGCAATGAGCATGGGCCTTCCTGTGGTTGCATCACATGTTGGTGGTATACCTGAAGAGGTGGATGCTTCCACTGGAATACTTGTTTCAAACACAAAAGAATCAATCACGAATGCACTCACGCAACTTATTGAAAATGCCGAACTTTGCCGATCGATGGGGGATGCGGGGCGGAAAAAAGCTGAAACTCAATTTTCACTGAATCGCTTTTTAGAAGAAACAAAGAAGGTGTATGAAAGCGCTATTCGCGAAAACCTTGCATAACATCGCTGATGAGTTCCTCCTTCATAAGATAGAGAAAACCGAAGAACACTATTCCGGCTGAGGGAATGATGATAAACAGAGGCCACAGGAGAGACTTCATCCCAAATACTAAAAGTGCCATAGGTATAACAGCTATGAGGATTTTCCACGACCGCTTTAATATGACAAAGCTGTGGGTTTTCCGTACTGCATTGAGAAATATTCCGTTGAGTGCTAGTTGTGCTGCAAGGGTGGCGAATGCGGAACCCGCAACACCATATGAGGGGATAAGCAGGAAATCCAATCCCACATTTACCGCGGCGCCTACTGCAGTCGCTGTGATGAATACTCTACGCCTGTCTTCAGCAAAAAGAACACTGGAGAGTATCATGCCAGGGAAGATAGGGATAAGCGTAAGGAGTAATACTTTGAAGGTAACCGTGCTTTCGATGTATGCATACCCATACAGCACGTTCATGAGTGGTCCTGCAAGAAGGATCCCTCCGACGACTATTGGCACAACCATACCTATCGTAATCAGCAGTGCTTTTTGTATAAGTGCGTTCATTCGTTTTTCATCTTTTTCAGCGTAGAGTTTGCTCATAATAGGAGAAAGGCTGGTGTAGAGAAAACCAGGAAGAAGGTAGAGTAAACTGATCATTTTTTGCGCTGCAGCATAAAGACCAAGATCACTTGCTGGTTTAAACATGGCAATGATCACTGAGTCGATGTTGGTCATGAAGACGCCGAATACTCCAACAACTGCAAAGGGCCACGAAGACTTTAGTATAGGACTGATGAGTGCGCGGTTAGCGTGTGTGAAAGGATTCTTGAAATATTTCCTCACTACGTAGAAAGTGAGAAGGAATCCGATGCCGCTTCCGAGCATATAGCTCGTGGCAAGGTTGTGCGCAGAAGGGAAACGGAAAAGGGCAAGGAGGCATAATGTAGTTACAGCCACTTCAGTTACGAGCTCAAGCACTGTTTCTTTTTGCATTTCATTCCTAGCGCGGATGACTGCATAGAGAAAACTGCGAAGGCTGTCGAAGGCTACGAGACAAGCTACCGTGATCATCAGTGATTTCGCTTCTTCAAACTTTGCGATGTGTGGACCGACTGCACTTATAAGAAGAGTTACCGCACATACCAGTCCGAGTTTTATAAAAAGAGATGTTGAAGCATAGCTGAGCTGTTCTTTTTCAGATCGCTTTACTATTTCACGAGTCAGGATTTGTGAGAGGCCAATATCAGAAAAAATAGTAAAGAGGGCTGCTAGACTCAGGGCATAGGTAAATATTCCGTAGTTTTCGGTACCAAGAATACGGGCAGCAAAAATAACCACGATACTTCGCGTAACTCTGCTTATAATCGTGCCGCCGGCGAGCCAGAAGGTATTCTTCAATATCATCTGACGAAGTGAAGTGTTTTTGAATAGAAAGTTTTTTATTGCAACCATGGTTATACTCAAACGCTAACATAGCCTGTGGTATAAAACAAACTCGCACAAGTGCTAAAAAGTTCCCTCCATGATATTGTTAGTATACGAACGGCATATGTATATTCTATGAAGAAAATTGGTTTTATTGGACAGGGTTGGATAGGGAAGCATTACGCGGATGACTTTGAGCTCCGCGGTTTTGATGTTGTTCGCTATGGACTGGAAGAAAAGTTTCGTGAGAATAAGGAGCTTTTGAAAGAATGCGACATCGTATTTATAGCAGTTCCAACCCCCACCACTTTTTCCGGGTTTGATTCAAGTATCGTTGAAGCAACCATTGGTTCGGTCGGTGTTGGAAAGATTGCTGTCATAAAATCAACCATCATTCCCGGTACGACTGAAAGAATTCAATTGCTTTTTCCAGACCGGTTTGTGATGCACAGTCCTGAGTTTTTACAGGAAAAGACTGCAGCGCATGATGCTGCTCATCCGAGTCGCAATATTGTGGGTATTCCCATTCTCAGTGACGAGTATAAGAACTGTGCGGAAGAAGTTTTATCTGTTCTTCCGGGGGCTGAGGTTTCGTTTGTGTGTACCGCGAAGGAAGCGGAGCTCATTAAATACTTTAGTAATGCGTTTCTTTTTTCCAAAGTTATTTTTTCTAACCTCATGTACGATCTTTCTGAAAATATAGGAGCAAGCTGGGAAGTTGTTAAAAAAGGTGTCGCTGCGGATCCGCGCATAGGAAGTTCTCATATGAATCCGATAGATAAGAGCGGACACGGAGAAATTCCTGGGCGAGGAGCGGGGGGTCACTGCTTCATAAAAGATTTCAAGGCTCTTATAGATCTCTACGAAGGAAAATGCGGAACCGATGAAAAAGGCATTGCTGTTTTAAAAGCACTTGAGCAGAAAAACAGAGAACTTCTAGAAAAAAGCTCCAAAGATATTGATATTTTGGAAAGTGTTTACAAAAAAGAATCTTAGTCGTGTGTAAAGATGATCTGTACTGTTTTTGCTAAGATACCGATGTCTAGAATCAAACTTTTGTTCTTTATATAATACAAATCATATTCAAACTTCTCTCGTGAATCGTCCACGGTGCGGGCATAGCGATAGCGCACTTGCGCCCAGCCAGTGAAGCCGGGTTTGATGTTGTGACGGATAGCGTAGTAGGGGATTTCTTTTTCAAGCGTAGCGACAAATTCAGGTCGTTCTGGGCGTGGCCCTACAAGAGCAATATCTCCTTTGATAAGGTTCCACATTTGAGGGATCTCATCAATGTGTGTTTTTCTGATGATTCGTCCTACCGCGGTTACTCGAGAATCTTTTTTCTCTGCCCACTGAGCTCCTTCTTTTTCTGAATTTTTGATCATGCTGCGCAATTTGTATATTTCAAACGGTGTTCCATTTTTTCCTGTGCGAGTGTGTGTATAGAGAATTGGTCTTCCGCTTTCAATGAGGATTGCTAGCGCAGAGAGCAGGAGAAATGGTGAGGTGATAATGAGTATGAATACACCCACGAATACTTCAAAGATGCGATACATGATATGTTCATTGTGTCGTGTTTTTTGTTCAAGAAGTGTAAATACTTCTTCTTGTGAAAGGAGCGAAAGTGGCGTCTTGCCGAACATTTCTTCGAAGGCGGTGCGCACTGTCATGATGGGTGTTTGTATTTTTGATACTCCTTCCACATCGCGCGTGCCCACTTCGCGTGAAATGACAATAAGGTCGGCGATATGCACCTCTGGGTTGTATTGGAGGATGGTGGTGAGTGTGCCAACACTTTTTCCTATGTGACTGTGTTCAACAAGTGCGCGTTCGAGTTCGTGGATTTCTTTGTCTTCTCCGATGAAAAGAATCGTGCGAGCGAATGTTCGTGCGAAGAGGAAAAAGAATAGTCGGCGCCACACTATCATGAACACAAGAAGTGATCCGGCGATGATCGCAAGGTTTAGTTTTGGTGTAATACCAAAACCAGGGAAGAGGTAGAAAAAGAGTGCGGCCAGTCCTCCGAAAAGAGCGGCAGCAAGGACGAATCGTCCTATGGTTCGAGGGGTGGGGATGGAACGACGTATATCGTAGAGGTCGGTGAGGTAGAAAGAAAGTAGAGCAAGGAGGAAGGGAATACTAAATGCGATAAAAAATGAAGAAAGGATATCTGGTTTGATGGGCCCTTGGGTATCAACAGCAAGCATCAAGATCAATGCTCCAATAAAGCAGAGTGTGTCGCCGAGCAGAAGAAGGAATATGCGCGAAGAATTCATAGGTACTTTTACAATACCACACACATCTCGTTTTGTCACTTATTGTAAACAGAGACTTCTTTTTTCGTGGTATACTCCACACATATGTACTTCAAGCATTTCCTCAAACGTGTCATCAGCTTCGTACTTATCATTGGGCTCGGTATCCTCGCGCTTTTCGCTATCAATATGTATCAGAAGAATACGGGCGGTAGCGTAGATGCGTCAGGCGCGGTCACGATCCCGCAAAATCGATAAAGATTTTCTAAAGAAATAAGTTGCGCGGGTTTTGAGCAAGTTATATAGAATGCAGGTATGATCACGGACAAGGATATTGGATGTGAAGCTCGAATAAAAAGTTTTCCAAACAAAAAGCCGGCGGGAGAAAATCTTCTCCGGCCGGTCTTCTTTTTTTTGTTGCAGCCGTTGCTAACGGGCTGACAGGTGCCTTATGTGGCAGAATCAAAATTGTTCTGATTTAAACTGACGCTTGTCCGTGCAGGTGATAGGGCACTTCTCAGCGCGCTTTTCTGACTGTGCGAAGCACTGCGAAGGAACACGGACGCAAATACAATCTAGCAAAGAACATGTATCAAAAAACTTGATGTCTCTAAGAATAGCGTATTTCTCTCTTTTGTCAATGAATATTGACTTTCCTCGCCCCTATGCTATTTTATACCTGTCGCCGTAGACCGTTGGCATCCCTTTTGGGAAGAAGACCGACTGAGGCGCATATCAGGTTTCTTGGTTCTGGATTCGTTCAGAATTTCGAAATACGACATATGCATTCTACGGCCCATTTAGGGTCGATTTTTATTTTGTACAGTACAAACATATGGCACTTACAAAAACACAGAAGCAAGAAGTATTGAATGAGCTTAACTCTGTTGCAGGAGCATCATCGATCGTTTTTGTGGCATTCCGAAAACTAACTGTTAAGGATGCTACCGATTTTCGTCGTGATCTTCGCAAAGAAGGGGTCTCATATCGTGTTGCAAAGAAAACTCTTCTTCGCCGCGCTCTCGCAGATAAAGGGTATACAGGAGAACTTCCTGACCTTCCTGGTGAGCTTGGTGTTGCTTGGGGAGATGATGCTCTCGCGGTTGCCCGCGAAGTGCAGGCTTTTGCAAAAACACACAAAGACAATCTTCAGATTGTTGGTGGCGTGTTTGAAGGAAACTACAAAGATGCAGCAAGCATGATGGCAATCGCAACGATCCCATCACGTCAGGTGCTCATCGGTCAGTTCCTCAATCTTATCAATTCACCAATCCAGCGTTTTGCTATGGTCGTCGACCAGATCGCAAAGTCGAAGGAAGCTGGTGCGTAATCTAAAACATTTATGGAAGAAACAAAATCAGTTGAAATTCCTGCAAAGTTCAAGGATCTCGTAGAAAAGATCGACACTATGTCGGTTCTTGATCTCCACGAGCTCGTGAAAGTGCTTGAAGAAAAATTCGGTGTTTCTGCAGCAGCAGTTGCTGTAGCAGCAGCTCCAGGCGCAGGCTCAGAAGGCGGCGCAGAAGAAAAGGACAGCTTCACTGTAGAGCTCACAGCTGCAGGTGAAAACAAGATCCCTGTCATGAAGGTGATTAAGGAAGCTCTCGGTCTTGGTCTTAAGGAAGCAAAAGACCTCGTCGACGGCGCACCTGCTGTCTTGAAAGACAACATGAAGAAAGAAGAAGCAGAAGCCCTCAAGAAGGCTATCGAAGAAGCCGGAGGAAAAGTTACGCTTAAGTAATAATTTCAAAAGCTCTTACTCAAACACCGCCCACAAGGCGGTGTTTGACTTTTTATGAGTATTATGTCATTGTGTTTTTGAATATTCAAACATTTAAAAATACATTGATTTATTATGAAACAACTTTTAGCGAAGCCAGGGCGCTCTCTTGAGCAAGTTTTTGAAGAACTTTTATTGGAATCCTCACGTTCTGTCGAGGAGTTTTTTATGGAAACAGAGGGACCTGAAGAGTATTTGAGAATTTTGCGAAAGGTAAAGAGTTTTTCAAACAAGACTCGTAACCCTGACGTGGTTTGGAATGAATTGCAAAGATCAATGTTTCCTGTTGAGCCGTTGTTGCATTTTCTGGAAGGTTCCATGACATTTGAAAAGTTAGGAAAAAGTGAGGTAGATACGTTCGATTCTGATGAAAGTATTCCTTTTTCTCGGAACACAATTTTCACTCCTTTGCTTAAAGGGGATACGGTGACTATGTATATAGCCCAGTCTGAGACAGGTCTTGTGCTTGCTATGGTATGCTCACGAGCTCTTTTTGTAGGTACATTCTCACAGTGTATTAAAAAGGCTCCTACCATTATGATTGGCGAAAGAAAGTACTCACTGTACACGGAAGTCGTAAAGCGACTACCAGAAGTCTTGGAGGCAGCACGCCTAGCTTGTGTAGCTAAGCGTAAGCAGCTTACCGAACGAATGGAGCTTACGTATCTTTCTAATTAATATATCTCAGGGTATATAACTCAAAGCCGGCTCGCAGAGCCGGCTTTTTCTTTACCCCTTTTATGTTTCCCCGGGAGGGGGTATAATCCTGCCTATGGTAGAAAAACTCGGACAACTCTTTGGATCGGAAGCAAAGGTAAAAATCATGCGCCTCTTTTTGCTCAACCAAGCGCATCCATTTGATGTTGCTGATATCTCGCTTCGTGCACGTGTCACTCCTTCAGCCTGTCGAAGTGAAATGCGAGATCTTGTAAAAGCAGGTTTCGTGAAGACTAAGAATTATGTGAAGCACAGCGATGTCATGCGAAAGCGCGGTAAGAAAAAAGTGCTTGTTCATGTTACAAAAAAAACAACAGGATGGGTGTTCGATGAAGGATTCGAATACCGCGAAGCACTTCAGAATCTTTTGCTCGATACAGAATTCCTTACACCGAGTGATCTTGCAAAACGTTTTCGAAGAGCAGGGAAGATCAAACTCCTTCTTGCGTCTGGAGTCTTCCGAAAAGAAGAAGACAGCCGCCTCGATATCTTGCTTGTTGGCGACAACTTGAAGCGCGGGGTAGTAGAGAAGACCGTGCGTGTTCTTGAAGCTGAAATTGGAAAAGAACTTTCATATGCTGTCTTTGAAACTCCCGAATTCCTTTATCGAGCCAACATGTACGACAAGCTCATTCGCGATGTTATCGACTTTCCACACGACCGCATCATTGACCTCGGGCTCCTTACCCAGGTGCCAAAGAATATCGCGTAAACAAAACAGCACAAAAATGAGCCCGGCGCGTTATCCACACGCCGGGCTCTTCTTTTTTATAGACTGGTATAATAGGGGTAGTACTTTCAGAAGGTCGAACTTTAGAGGTATTAGCAATTTTCAGCGCACCTTCGGGTGCAGAATCAACGATTATGTTTATCAATACATGGGGAGAAATCTTCACCGTATCTCTCCAGAATCTCTGGCTTGGATTTATCAGTTTTGTACCAAGTCTCATCGGAGCGATCATTATTTTCATTATCGGATGGATGCTTGCCGGTATCGTCGGACGTGCTATCACACAACTTCTCGATGCGCTTAAACTCGATCGCGTCTTCGCAAGTGCAGGACTCGACGATGTCATGAAGCGCGCAGGACTCCGCCTTCACGTAGGTGGTTTCATCGGAGCGCTTGTGAAGTGGTTTATCGTTATCGTCTTCCTCATGACATCTCTTGAAATCGTCGGCCTCACACAGGTCAACGACTTCCTCGAAGAAGTCATCGTTTCATATCTTCCACGTGTGATCATCGCAGCACTTGTGCTCGTAATCGCATCGGTTGTCGCTCAGGCGATCGACCGCGTTGTGAAGAGTTCAGCACAAGCAGCAGGAGTTTCATCGGCACAGACGCTCGGTGCTATCGCACGCTATGCTGTATGGATCTTCGCAATCGTTGTCGCTCTCGACAAGCTCGGAATCTTCCAATACTTTGGACAAATTCTCTTCGCTGGAATCGTAGTGACTGGCGCTCTCGCGTTTGGTCTTTCATTCGGTCTTGGTGGCCGCGATGCCGCAGCTCGCAGCATCGAACGCATCCGCGGAGAAATGGGACGAAACAACTAGTCTCTCAAAAATTTCTCTCAATCAAAAAACCGCTTCGGCGGTTTTTTGATTGGTTGACATTGCTGGTTGGGGAGAGTACAACTAAAAGAAAAAAATTGACATGATACAACAAAATAGTGCAATTGCGCAGTCCGCGCTGGCAAAGATTAACGAAAAAACAACTGAGAACATGGATTCGGTGCCGATTTTTGAATCACTCAGTTTTGATGAACTTCGAGAGATGATACTGTACTGTATCTTTCCGGCAATCCATGCTGAACACGTGCATAAAGCGCTTCCTCCCGTAGAATTATTCCCTCACAACTTAGCGTTCCATGGTTTGCATCCGCGAGAGTCTTCGGGACCCCAGCAGGATACGATTGAGCTTCTTGAGCAGGCTATACGGTATGAACAAGAGATGCGAGGAGAGCTTAGAAAAAAAGTGTTGGACGTCTGTAATTCTTTATTTGAAGAAATTATAGATGTACAGGAAGTTGATAAAATACATTCTCAGTTGTTGCAGAATATTCTGAGCATGAATGACACTTTCCACTACCTGCTTCTATCTCCAGAACTGCTCACGAGATGCATGCAGAAAACAGAACTTTTGTTTTCCAGTCGCCTCGAGGCACTCGCTCATCTTGGGAAGACGCCTCGAAGTTTACTTGAACCATCAGACACCTTCCTTTTCAATTTTCTTACTGGTGGAACAATACCTGATGACAGTAAAACAATCACAGTGAAAACTGTTTTTAATGTACTGTGCTATCGAAAAAACTTTCTGTTAGCAATGAAATGTTTGCCTATGTTGCCCGCGCTTCCCACGATATGGGATGTAAAATTTACATTAGCGCACGCTGATTTCATTGAGTGTATTAAAACGATTCAGGCAATGAGTGTGTCTGTGAATCAAGAAGATTCATGCGGTGCACGTATTGAAGGAGTTGATTGGTTAATTGAGATCATTGATGCGTGTGAAGATTCGGTACGCATAGGATTGTATTCAGTTATCAAATCCCTTACTCTCGATCCACGGCTCTCAGGAGATGAGCTTGCAGAATGGATTAAAAAACGTGACGATCATACAGTTTCACAGACGCTCTTATTTGGTGGAAAGAAACTTGTGAGATTACACGAAGCAGCTGATAAGGCATTGCAAGTAAACGCCTAACTCACGCTCACTAATTAGAAAATTAAAGCCTTTGATGGGGATTCATCAAAGGCTTTTTCTTTGCCAAAGCCAGCCTAAAAACAGAGCTTTTTTGTCTTTCCCCAGGCTATCTCCGAAGCCCCCAAAAGCCTCTTGACTTCGTTTTTGGGTTCGTGTATACTCGCGCTACTGGTATGAATTACACGAATCAACCACATGTTAGGCGGAAGTCGTAAGGACGTTCAGTCGTCTTGCGTTGTCCGCCGAAAGGCGGTTTTTTTATTGAAATGAGTACTGGTGCGATCGTTAAGAATTCAAGAGCTTTGCTGACATCTCTGGTTATCGTTTTTTCGTCTGATGTCAGCAAGTCGTCAATTGTTTGGAAGCGGTTCTAAACAAAAGACATGAAATGGTTTTTAGATTTCCTAATAGGAAATTTAAGGGCGTACGGTGGATGCCTAGGTTCAAAGTGGCGATGAAGGACGTGTAAGGCTGCGATAAGCTTCGGGGAGGTGCCTAAGACCTGTGATCCGAAGATTTCCGAATGGGGAAACCTTACTTGGCAAACCCAAGTAATTCCAAATTTATTTTTGGGATGCATACCCAGGGAAGTGAAACATCTCAGTACCTGGAGGAAAAGAAACTAATCTGTATTTCCATAGTAGCGGCGAGCGAAATGGAAGAAGCCCAAACCACGCACCACTCTCGCGACGGATTCATTCTGTCACGGGAGTGTGGCGTGGGGTTGTAAGGTGACGACGTCGGTAAAACGAGGAAAGTTACAAAATTGTTTGTTAGATGAAGCTTCTGGAAAGAAGCACCATAGAGGGTGATAGTCCTGTAATCGAAAATAAACAATCTTTTCTGTTGTCATTCTTGAGTACCTCAAGACACGAATAGCTTGGGGGAATCCGCCGGAACTAACCGGCAAGGCTAAATACACTTTGAGACCGATAGTGAACTAGTACCGTGAGGGAAAGGTGAAAAGCAGTCCGAGAGGACGATGAAATAGACCTGAAACCGTATGCCTACAAGGAGTCGGAGCGGGCAGCATGTTCTGTTTGAGAAAAATATTTCTTACGATTTATTTATTTCGAATGGAACATGCTGTCCGTCACGGCGTGCCTATTGAAGAATGAGCCAACGAGTTTATGCACATTGCGTGGCTAAGGAGTTTAAACCTCTGGAGCCGTAGGGAAACCGAGTGTTAATAGCGCGAAAAATTGAGTAGTATGCATAAGACCCGAAGCCAGGTGATCTACCCATGAGCAGGTTGAAGTTTGTCGAAAGACAAATGGAGGACCGAACCGGTATGTCGTACAACGCATTCGGATGACTTGTGGGTCGGAGTGAAAAGCTAATCGAACCTGGTAATAGCTGGTTCTCTCCGAAATAGCTTTAGGGCTAGCGTCGCGTGTTCCCCTTGGGGGTAGAGCACTGGAAGGATTCGACAGGGAGCAATCTCGCGAATCCTATCAAACTCCGAATACCAAGGATTAAGAACGCGGCAGTTAGACGATGGGGGCTAAGCTCCATACGTCAAAAGGGAAACAGCCCAGATCTCAAATTAAGGTCCCTAAATCAATGTTAAGTACACTTAAGGATGTGGAATTTCTTAGACAGTGAGGAGGTTGGCTTAGAAGCAGCCATCCTTTAAAGAAAGCGTAACAGCTCACTCACCGAGAGATTCCGCGCCGCAGATAATCGGGGTTAAACATTGTACCGAAGTTGAGGGCTTCTGTATCCGCGAGGATACGAGGAGCGGTAGGAGAGTATTCGACTCTGCGTTGAAGCCAAAGGCGTGAGCCATGGTGGAGCGTGTCGAAGTAAGAATGTTGGCACAAGTAACCGCAAGCAAGGTGAGATCCCTTGCCGCCGAAAGACCAAGGTTTCCAGAGCAACGGTGATCGTCTCTGGGTTAGTCGGTCCTTAGGGGATGGTGAAAACCGAACCTGATGGACATATGGTTAATATTCCATAACTTCGTATAATTGCGATGGGAGGACGGAGGGTAGTATGTAGAGCTCATTATTGGATTTGAGTTTGTCAGTGAGGATAACTTCCAGGAAAATCCGGAAGTAACACCTTTAGTGGTGACTATCCAAGCAAAACATAAATGTATAGGTTCGCCTATGCAAATTCTACAAAGCACGCTTTCAAGAAAAGTCTCTAAGCTTAAATTATACGGAACCGTACCGCAAACCGACACAGGTGGTCAGCTCGAGTAGAGCAAGGCGAACGAGTGAGTGGTCCTCAAGGAACTCGGCAAAAAAGCAGCCGTAACTTCGGGATAAGGCTTGCCCCCACTACTTTGGATAGTTCAATACTATATAAAGTACGTGGAGAGTGAGAAGAGACAAAATGAAGAATCGAGACAAAGACAAAACAAACTCTCATTACTTTTAGAAGTATCTAAAGTAGTGGGGGCCGCAGCGAAAGTATTCCTGCCAACTGTTTACCAAAAACACAGCTCCCTGCGAACTCGCAAGAGGATGTATAGGGGGTGACACCTGACCAATGCCAGAAGGTCAAATACTGATGGTGCGATTATATCAAGCTGGTTAGTATAAGCCCTGGTGAATGTCGGCCGTAACTATAACGGTCCTAAGGTAGCGAAATACCTTGTCGGGTAAGTTCCGACGCGCACGAATGGTGTAATGAGTGGGAAACTGTCTCGAGGACCAGCTCGGTGAAAATACAATACCGGTGAAGATGCCGGTTACCCGCAGATAGACGAAAAGACCCCAGGAGCTTCACTGCAACTTGATATTGGGCTTATTGGACAACTGCGTAGAATAGGTGGGAGAGGTTATGTGCACGGTTTCGGCTGTGTAATACTCGTCAGTGAAATACCACTCTTTTGTTTGATAAGTCCTAACCTATACGGCAAAAACGTATGGGAACAGTATCTGGTGGGCAGTTTTGCTGGGGCGGCATCCTCCTAAAAAGTAACGGAGGAGTTTATTAAGGTCAGCTAGGCGCGAATGGAAACCGTGCCGATAGTGTAAGGGCACAAGCTGGCTTGACTGTAAGAGGTACATCTCGAGCAGATACGAAAGTAGAACCTAGTGAACCGATGGTCCGCTTTAGACGCGGCCGAAGATTAACGGATAAAAGCTACCCTGGGGATAACAGGCTAGTCCCGCCTAAGAGTTCATATCGACGGCGGGGTTCGGCACCTCGATGTCGGCTCACCTTATCCTGGTGGTGGAGAAGCTACCAAAGGTTTGGCTGTTCGCCAATTAAAAAGGTACGCGAGCTGGGTTCAAACCGTTCAGCGCATAAGTTATTGTGCTTTGAACCGTTTGAACCCCTCGAGGAAAAGACATTATTGTGATCTAACTGTTAACTCATGAGTCTAATCATGAGATTGAGAATTTTTTAACCATGCACACGGAAGGTGTGCATCACGGCGGCTATATAGAGTGATCTATATGGTGCAATCAACTAATATCGGTGAAATCCAGCAATGGACAACACCGAGGGAAACGAAAGTGCCCGTAGAGACTGAATGTTGATCATCTCAGTGAGATGGTGTTACAGTCCGATCCCTCAAGTAATTGAGGTTCTGTTCTTCACATCGAAGGCAGATGTAAAACAAAGATGCGTGAGACAGGTTGGTCTCCTATCTACTGCGGGCGTTGATTTTTGAGGAGATCTGCTTCTAGTACGAGAGGACCGAAGTGGACTGACCTCTGGTGTACGAGCTCTGTTGCCAAATGGATTGCTCGGTAGCTATGTCGGGAATGGATAACCGCTGAAAGCATCTAAGCGGGAAGCCAGCTCCAAGATTAGAAATCGTTATGAGGGCCCTAAGAGATGATTAGGTTGATAGGCTTTAGGTGTACGCACAGCAATGTGTTCAGCCAAGAAGTACTAATTGCCCCATTCCTATTAGGAAATCTGAAAACCAAACTTGAATTGATAACCAGAACAGAAACGAAGTCGAGTCTTTCGTTTCGGTGATTTGACGCAAGGGTCACACCTCTTCCCATTCCGAACAGAGAAGTTAAGCCTTGTAGTACCGATGGTACTCCTTCGGGGGGAGAGTAGGTAGTCGCCGGAACGAAGGATTCGACTTTTTTCTTTGAAAAACCCCATGAGCAATCATGGGGTTTTTCGTTGTATACATACGCCCCACCAGAGCCATGGGTTTTTGTATTTTTCAAAAGCGCATATCTGGTAGAGCCACTCTGTTTCTTCGAAACTGCGCAAATCATTGAAAAATACAAAAACCCATGGCTCTGGTGGGGCTCTGTTTGTAGAAGCCGAAATCTTCTTTTTCCTGTATACTATTCTCCATGGCATTATCTTGGTCTTCCAAACGTCAGCTCACTATCGCGGGAATAGTCCTTGGCGCGATGGCACTTGTGGTTTTTCTTGTGGTGAGAAGTGCTGTTTCGGAAACTCCCACGTGTTTTGACCAAAAACAAAATGGCACTGAACGCGGAGTGGACTGTGGTGGTTCGTGTGTACTCTATTGTAAAAATGAATTGGTTCCTGTGGCTGTAAAATACTCGCGTACGTTTCCTGTGACAAGTACTGTTTCGAGTGCTGTTGCGTATGTTGAGAATCAGAATTCTGATGCAGCTATCTCACGTATTCAGTATCAGTTCAAGCTGTACGATGAAGAACAACGATTCATCGGTGAACGAAATGGTGAGACATACATTGGTCTCACTGGTCCAGCGGCGATTTTCGAAGGTGGCATTCAAGTGGGAAGTCGCGTCGCGAAAAGTGTACGCTTTAGCTTTACGAGTGAGCCGTACTGGCAGCGACCAGATAGTCGTGCAAGCCAGATCGTGTTGCTCGGTGAAGGTGGGGTGCTTTCAAACAGCGATACTCGGCCGAAGCTTTCGGGTACAGTGCGCAACACATCTTCGCTGTACAGTGCACGTGACGTAGAAGTTGTTGGTATCGTATACGATGTGGAAGGGAACGCGGTGGGTGTGTCGCGAACAGTGATACCCGGTATTGCTCCTGGCGAAGTTGTGCCAGTGACATTCACCTGGCCGACGCCGTTTTCTTCGGCTGGTGTAAAGACAGAACTTCTTCCACGCTTTAATCCACTCACGCAATCTTTTTAATCTATGCTCAAAGACTTTAAAACCCGCATCGACTGGATGTTGCTTCTTCTGACGCTTCCGATTCTTGGTGCAGGGCTTTTGACGATGCGCTCGTTTGGAGGCGAGAGCAGTTTCTTTTCACACCAGCTGGTATCTATCGGTATTGCTGTTGCGATCGCAATCGCTGTGGCACTCTTTGATGTTCGTGTGTTCAAACGCACTGATGTACTCGTCGGAATGTTTCTTGGTGTTGTGGCTATTCTCATTGCGGTGCTTGCTTTTGGTCACACTTCCAACGGTGCGCAAAGTTGGTTTCGTGTCGGTGGATTTTCATTTCAGCCATCTGACCTCGCAAAGATTGTCGTTATTCTTATTCTTGCAAAATATTTTTCACGAAGGCATGTGGAGATCGGTCATTTGAAACACATTCTCATTTCAGGAGTGTATGCGATCGTTCCATTTCTTCTCGTATTTCTTCAACCGGACTTTGGTAGCGGTATTATTATCTTCGCGATCTGGTTTGGTATGGTGCTCGTTTCTGGTCTTTCCAAAAAACATCTTCTCGCGGTGCTCATGATCGGGCTTGTGGCCTTCATGTCGCTGTGGCTCTTTGTTTTCAAGCCCTATCAGAAAGACCGCATCATGACCTTCCTTCATCCGCTCACCGATATTCGCGGCTCCGGCTACAATGCCTACCAATCCACGATCGCTGTGGGTTCAGGGCAGCTTCTTGGAAAAGGTGTTGGTTTTGGTACGCAGTCACGCCTTCAATTCCTTCCAGAGTATGAGACCGACTTTATCTTCGCGGCGTATGCAGAAGAATGGGGGTTTGTCGGTGTGATCCTTCTTCTGCTCTGCTATGTGGCACTTATGTTTCGCATTCTTTCACACGCACTGCACGGCGCCACCAATTTTGAAATTCTCTTCGGTCTTGGCTACGCGATATTTCTCGGCATGCACATCATCATCAACATCGGGATGAATATTGGCCTCATGCCGGTGACGGGTATTACGCTTCCGTTTATGAGCTACGGTGGCTCGCACCTTATCGCCGAATTCCTCGGCCTCGGTATCCTTATGGGCATGGGCAGCTACCGCCGTGCAGCACACAGAGATGATATGAGGAATGAATTTGTGGGGTACTAGATGTTTTCTTGAGGGAAACTTGAGTACACATTTTTTATGATTTACAGATGGAGAATGATTTTGATAGCTGGAATGAAGTTAAAAAGTCTCTTTCTGAGAAGAAAGAAAAGTATTATTTTAAGTCAGGCGATATTTGGTGGATTTCAGTCGGGAAAAATATTGGAACTGAATCCTATGGAAAAGGCGGTATCTTTCGACGGCCGGTTTTAATAATTAAAAAGCTTTCAAATGATTCGTGTGTCGCACTTCCGCTTACCTCTAAGAATAAAACGGGAAGCTGGTTTGCTAGGGTCAGTTTTCACGGTGAATGTAGAACCGTGCTCTTGTCTCAGATACGAATGGTTCACTGCGCACGATTCCAAAGAAGACTAGCAGTACTCGACGAAGCGGATTTTGGTCGGGTAAAAGAAAAGCTCAAGCAACTGCTTGAGCTTTTCTGAAATCATCACCTTGCTAACAAGCAAGGATCGGTGGGAAATCCCCAAAAGCAAAAAGAGTATATCACCTTCAAAAATAGCCCGCAAGCAATTTCTTTACTTTATCTCTATGGATGCTAGGCTTTCTCTATATGAACCCCGAAACGCGAAACTGCCAAAACTGCAAACACGATTTTACGATAGAAACGGAAGATTTTGCGTTTTACGAAAAAATAAAAGTGCCGGCGCCGACGTTTTGTCCGGAGTGTCGCTTGCAACGGCGGCTTATGTGGTACAACCTTCGATCTTTATACAAGCGTAAGTGTGATAAGTGTGGAAAAAGCATCATATCGATGTATCATGATCAATCTCCGTTTGTAGTGTACTGTACCGAATGTTATTTTAGTGATTCCTGGAATGGAGATGAATTCGCACGTGACTATGATTTTTCGCGACCATTTTTTTCTCAATGGTACGATCTTTTGAAATCTGTTCCACGGCTACATCTTGAGCATGTGGGCAATAACGGGGTGGGTTGCGAGTATGCAAATTACGTATATAAAAGCACGCATGTGTATCTATCATTTGTATGTGTGAAATCAGAACATGTGGCGTATTCTGCACTTTCAAGAAGTAGTAAAAACTGTTCTGATTGCTACAGTATCATGGAAAATCAGTATTGTTATGAATGTACTGGAAGTAGTCAGAGCTACAAATCAGCTTTTCTTACGGATTGTAGCCAATGTGCCGACAGTGAGTTTTTGTTTGATTGTATAAATTGCCAGGATTGTTTTATGTCCGTAAATCTTCGTAATAAGCGGTATATTTTCTATGGTATTCAAATGGATAGAGACTCATATAAACAAGCACTAGAAGAAACAAAAAAACAGAAAACCCTTCCTGTTTTGCGTGCTGAATATGCACAACTCATGGAACATGCTATTCATCCCTATACAAGGAAACGAAACGCAGTCGATTCAACAGGTAATCTTCTCAGAAATGTAAAAAATGTACGTGATTCATTTGAGATTACTGAAAGTGAAAATTGTAGATTTGCCACGTTCGGTTCCTTTGGTGTAAAAGATTCATATGATGTAGTTAGTTCTGGAAAAGCGGAACAATGTTACGAATGTATCGAGAGTGGTCGAGGGAATTTTAATGCGTATTTTTCGTATAACTTTGGTGATACACACGACATTTTTTATAGTCACGACTGCAATAACACGCACAGTATTTTTGGTTGCGTTGGTCTCAACGCAAAACCCTATAGTATTTTAAACAAACAATATACAAAAGAAGAGTACGGGGAGATGGTTGAAAATATAAAAAAACAGATGGCGCGAGAGCCATACAAAGACACAAAAGGAAAAATCTATGCTTTTGGTGAGTTTTTCCCTTCTGAATTTTCACCATTTGCATACAACGAAACAAATGCATTTGAAAGATTTCCTCTTACAAAAGAAGAAGCTCTTGAAAAGGGATATACATGGCGCGATAATACACCAAAAGAAAATACTCCGACGGTAACACATGAACAAGCGCAAAATAAAAAACTAGACGATCTTACGAAAGAGATTTTGGCATGTACTACCATCAACAACAACCCGCTGTGTTCTAAAGCGTTTCGACTTGTTGAAGATGAAATACTACTTTTAAAACATTTTAGATACCCAGTACCACCTCATTGTCCTAATTGTCGGTACCTTACGCGTAGAAATCGAACATTACCATACAAACTTTGGCGTCGCTCATGTATGTGCGATATTCAAAACCACGATCATTCTGGAATATGCCCCAACGAATTCGAAACCTCGTATAGCCCAGATCGTCCGGAAAAGGTATACTGCGAATCATGTTATCAGAAGGAGGTGCTCTAAAAACCAAGATAATCGATGGAAAAAGGATCCGAGACGGGATCCTTTTGGAGGTTGCCGAACTCATTGCTGAGCTGCCATTTGTGCCGAAGTTTTGTGATGTGCTCGTGGGAGGGGACCCGGCATCGGTGCAGTATGTGAAGCTCAAGAATGCGATGGCTCGAAAGCTTGGCATTGAGGCTGTGGATGCGGTTTTTCCTGAAAGTGCCACCACGGAAGACGTTGTCGTGCGCATACAAGAACTGAATGCAATGGAGCATATGTGTGGACTCATTGTACAGCTCCCGCTTCCAGCAACGATCGACAAACACGCAGTGCTTTCAGCTATTGATCCAGAAATAGATATTGACTGCATCGGGCCAAAGAACAGTGCGCTTTTCTATGAAGGCAAACCCGGCGTTTCATTTCCTACCGCGCTCGCTGTCATGGAGATCATCGACTCGCTTCCATTTGAAATTTCAAAACGTGCGGTGGCTATTGTCGGCAATGGCGAGTTGGTGGGGAAACCGGTGCGTGAACTTCTTCGTCGACGAGGAGTCGAAGCTCAGGGTATTGATACAAAAACAGAATTTCCTGAAGACATTTTGCGTGAAGCTGATGTGATCATTTCTGCTGCGGGGAAACCCAATCTTGTAAGTGGAGATGTCATTAAAGAAGGAGCGATTGTTATCGACGCAGCAACGTCTGAATCGGGCGGCGGTATTGTGGGTGATGTTGAAGCAGAAACAGTGATAGGGAAGGCGAGTGTGCTTGCTCCTGTGCCAGGTGGAGTGGGGCCGGTGACTGTTGCAATGCTTTTCCGCAATCTTTTCGAGGTTGCTGAAAGTCGCGCACGACGCCAAGACGCGATATACTAGTTTCGTATGCAACCTCTCAATGATCTTTTTCACAGCGCAGCCGGTATTCATCCATTCCTTGATGCGGTGATACTTTTTTTTGCGGTTGCACTCCCGTATGTGATGGCTGTGTTTACGCTTTTCTTTTTGGTGCGTATACATATCAGTCGCTACCGATCGAGCAAGGCGGTGGTGCAGCTTCAGCACGTGCATGTCTTTATCGAAGATACGATCGCTGTCCTTTTGTCTGTCAGCGGGGCGTTTCTCGTTTCTGAAATTTTGAAACAAGTACTGAATACCCCACGGCCGTATCTTCTTGATCCTTCAATACCTCATATTCTTGAACTTCCTAAATACGCATCGTTTCCTTCAAGTCATACAGCCGTGCTCGCTGCGCTCGCACTCATCATTTTTTATTCACACAAACGCGTCGGTCTTTTCCTCCTCGCTGCCTCGCTCGCTGTCGGTTTTGCCCGTGTAATGGCAGGCGTTCACAGCGTGGAAGATATCATCGGTGGGGTAGCGGTCGGTGTGCTTGTTTCATTCGTAGTTGCGACGGTTCGTCGCCATGTCGATTATGCTGCACGGGATTGATGCTATTATTTTGGGAGCGATAGAAGGCCTCACGGAATTTCTTCCGATTTCTTCAACTGCGCACCTTATGGTGGGAGCCACTATCCTCGGCATTCCGCAGACATCTTTTGTGAAGACATTTGAAATCGCAATCCAGCTCGGCGCTATTGTCGCGGTTTTTGCGTATTTCAGAAACAGCCTCCGTTCGTATATTTCGTTGCTTCCAAAAATTATCACAGCATTTATTCCAACAGCGATTGTTGGGTATCTTTTGTACTCACTCATCAAGACGTATCTTGTGGGCAATCTTTTCATTATTCCGGTAACGCTCATTCTCGGCGGTATCATCATGATCCTGTTTGAAAAGAAAAAAAATATCGTGCCGTCGAAGGGCGATGCGGTGGGGGAGATTCGGAATATGAAAACATCTACGGCGGTCACGATTGGCCTGGCACAATCGCTTGCGATTGTGCCAGGCGTATCGAGAAGCGCAGCCACCATCATCGCCGGTCTTTCACGTGGTCTCTCTCGGGAAGCAATTGTTCTTTTTACGTTTCTTCTTGGTGCGCCGACGCTTTTGGCTGCCACTCTCTATGATTTGTATAAAACGGGTGGCGAACTTCAAAGCGGAGAATTTTCACTACTCGCTATTGGTTTCATTACCGCACTTATTTTTGCCTATATTTCAGTTGGCTTCATGGTTCGCCTTGTAAAACGCGTCGGCTTTGTGCCGTTTGGCTGGTATCGTATCGCAGCTGGTACTCTTTTTGCTCTTTTTCTTTTCCTCTAATACGCGGTTGCTAATTCGCCTCAAAACCTATAGAATTACCCCGTTTATTACTGAACGAGTATAGAGCATTTATGTGGAAAAAAAGACTGATCGCACTTATTATTCTCGCTCTTGGTATGGGGGTGGGGTATTTTGTTTACAAATCAGAAGCTGGCCTTGCCGGAGCTGACCGCGTACCGGCGCAGCTCCAGAAATATGGATTCAAACTTGGCCTCGACCTTTCGGGTGGAGCGCACCTTATCTACCGCGCGGACACTTCATCGGTAGCAACAGGAGAAGTGAATGAATCGATGAACGCACTTCGCGATGTTATCGAACGCCGCGTCAACATCTTCGGTGTTTCAGAACCGGTTGTTCAGGTAGAGTCGGGAGGTTTTGTGAATGGGGGAGAAGAACGACTCATTGTGGATCTTCCTGGTGTCACTGATCTTGATAAAGCTATCGCCATGATCGGCGAAACACCACTTCTTGAGTTTCGTGTTGAAAAACCCGGCGCTGCTGAAGCACTTCAAAACGCAACAATCGATGAAAATGGTGAACTTACGATCAATGTGAACGATCAGTATGCAGCCACAGAACTCACTGGTCGCTATCTCAAGCGCGCAACACTTCAGTTCGATCCAACAACATCAATGCCAACCATCGGCCTTCAGTTCAACGACGAAGGTTCGAAAATGTTTGAAACAATCACTCGGGACAACATTGGAAAAACGGTTGCTATCTATCTTGATGGAGCAATGATCTCTGCTCCTGTGGTGCAAGATGCCATTTCTGGTGGACAAGCACAGATCACCGGAAGCTTCACGGCTACCGAAGCTCGCGAACTCGTGCGCGACCTCAACTACGGTGCGCTTCCAGTACCGATCGAACTCATTTCCACGCAGACTATTGGTGCTACTCTCGGTGGGGAAGCAATCCATGCTGGGGTATTCGCTGGTCTTATCGGTCTCCTTGCTATCGTAGCTTTCTTTATTCTCTGGTATCGTCTTCCTGGTGTACTTGCCGTTCTTGCTCTTCTTATCTACATCGCTATTATGCTCGCGCTCTTCAAACTCATTCCTGTGACGCTTACCGCTGCGGGAATCGCCGGATTTATTATCTCGATCGGTGTGGCGGTGGATGCCAATGTGCTTATCTTTGAACGCATCAAAGAAGAAATGAAACATGGAAAGCCTGTACGCGAAGCAGTGAAGGATGGTTTTGGACATGCGTGGTTTTCAATCCGCGACTCCAATACTTCAAGTATCCTGACTGCCACTATTCTCTACCTGTTTGGTACAGCGCTCATCAAAGGATTCGCTCTTACACTTGGTATGGGTGTTCTCACTTCGCTGTTCTCAGCCATTGTGGTGACACGCGCATTTCTCTTCGCGCTTAATCCGAAGGACAGCTCTGTCGCACGCTTCCTCTTTAGTTCTGGTATTTCAAAATAGGCTTATGTTTATCATAAAAAACAGAAAGGTATTCATCATTGTTTCCGGCTTCCTGGTTGCCGCGTCGCTCGCGTTGCTCGCGACGCTTGGCCTTCGTCTTGGCATCGACTTCAAAGGCGGCGCTCTCACTGAGGTGTCATACACCGGCGAACGCCCAACCGTCCAAGAAGTGCAGGATTCTATCGCCCCGCTCAATCTTGGTGAAGCTCTGGTACAGCCAGCAGGAGACTCTGATCTTATCGTGAAGACTCGTTCACTCAGCGAAGAAGAACGTCAGTCGCTTCTCACATCACTCACTATCGGAGAGAAGATTGCAGCTGAAAAAAGTTTCAGTTCGATCGGCCCTTCAGTGGGAAAAGAACTCTCACGAAAGGCGGTTCTTCTCATCATTCTCGTTTCGCTCATGATCGTGTGCTTCATCGCGTATGCATTCCGCGGAGTCACGAAACAAGTGTCGCCATGGAAATACGGCATCATCGCGATTGTTACACTTCTTCACGATGTCATTATCCCGATCGGAATCTTCACCGTCCTCAGCTACTTCTATGGAGCTGAAGTGGATACGCTGTTCGTTGTTGCCATCCTCACTGTGCTCGGTCTTTCAGTCTCGGATACGATCGTCGTCTTCGACCGCATCCGCGAGAACCTTGCAAAGAACGAATCAGATCGTAAAGGCGCTTCATTTGCAGAAATAGTGGGGAAGAGTATCGACCAGGTGTACACTCGTTCGATCAACACGTCACTCACGGTGATCATGGTGCTTCTCGCGCTCTTCTTCTTTGGTCCAGAATCAACTCGCTACTTCGCGCTCATGCTCACAGCGGGAATGTTTTTTGGAACATATTCTTCTATTTTCCTTGCAAGTCCACTTCTTGTTTCGTGGGAGAACTACACACGAAAAAAACAAGCGCTTATCGCAGAGAGTAAAAAATAAAAAACAGAGCAATAAAAAAAGCCCCGTTAAGAAAAACGGGGCTTTTTATCATCATTGTATGCGCACTACTAGTATATAGCGCACTTTTTCATATTTCTTTGTTGTTTCGTTGTATACGTCTATCTCTTTGACGTATTCGTTGCACACACAGGGATGGATCTCTCCCACAGTGCCGTCTTTGTCCAAGCGGATGTGACCACAGTCACCAACCTTTTTGAGGGGATTCTCCATTGTAGCGTTAACGGTGTATTCTCCTCGCTCGATTACTCCCTGAAGAACGATCCCTGACAAGGGTTTTGGGGTAGATAGCACATGACTCGAGGTTGGTTGGACCTCTTTGCATCCGTAAAAGATGCAAATGAAGTAACAGATGAGTACTATTCTCATATCTATAAAGAGTGAGAGAGAAATATCGCCACTGTTACTATCAGAAAGAGTAGTGATTGTCCTTCTTTCTGATCTTTGGGTTTCCACTTGGGAGGCCGAGTCTTGTCATCCAGGGAATGAAGCCAGGTCATGGCACGGAAATACATTTTTTTCATAGTGTGTTTTTTAAGTTGTGAAATGTGAATGTCTTTCATATTATACCTTTTTTAGGTCTATTGTCAATATTCACCTTTTGTGTTCTTGTGTCTAAAACCCATGCTATACTACCCACTATGACAACCACAACAATCCTTCTCATTGCTCTCGGTTTTATTATTCTTTGGGCTATCATGGCCTACAACGGCTTTATTTCTCTTAAAAACCGTGTTGAAGAAGCATGGGCTGATATCGAAGTGCAGCTCAAGCGCCGCTATGACCTTATTCCCAATTTGGTCAGCACAGTGAAAGGATACGCTACTCATGAATCAACCGCATTTGAAAAGGTGACAGCAGCACGAAGCGCAGCCATGGGAGCGAAAACTGTCGGCGAGCACGCAAAGACAGAAGCAATCCTCGGCCAAGCAGTTACAGGACTTTTCGGTATCGCAGAAGCCTACCCAGACCTCAAAGCCAACACCAACTTCCTCGAACTTCAGCGTGAGCTTTCTGATACTGAAAACAAAATCCAGGCTTCACGCCGTTTCTACAATACCAACGTGCGCGACCTTAACACGAAAGTAGAAAGCTTCCCGGGCAACGTGATTGCAAAAATGTTTGCGTTTGTGAAAAAAGAATTCTTTGACCTTGCCGATGATGATGCGGCGCAGAAGAACGTCGAAGTGAAGTTTTAGTACCAAGAGTTTTTCTATGGACAACAAAAAATCAAACAAGCTCGTTGTGTTCATTCTCATTGCTGCTGCAGCTATTCTTCTTTTTGTGGTACTCAAACCGAAAGTTGAAGCTCCAGTTGTGGTGACTCCCGAAGAACCGGCTGTGGTCAGTGGTATGAAAGAAGACCTCATCTCGTTCTCTCTTCTTCCTGGCGATCGTGTTTCAGGAATGATGAATGTTACCGGCACGCTGCAAGACGCGTATTTCTTTGAAGCAAATATCCGCGTCGATATTCTCGACGAAGATATGAACACTGTCAAAGAAGGTTTCGGAACAGCAACAACCGACTGGATGACAACTGGCCCTGTCTCATTCCAAGCGATGATCGATTTCACCGGCCTTTCATCCGGCCCAGCCTTCATCGCCATCCGCAACGATAACCCCTCCGGCCTTTCAGAGAATGATAAAGAAATTTTAGTGCCGGTTGTAATTGAATAATGGCAAGCCTCTACACCCAACAATCAAAAAACGTCACGCGCACGTGGATCCTTATGACCACGTTCTTCGTGATCATCATTGCGCTGGGTTTTGTTTTTTCGCAGATCTATGGCAATCCCAATATCCTCTACGCCTTTTTCACGTTTTCGGTGATCATGAATATTGTCGCGTACTGGAAGTCTGACAAGATTGCACTTGCGGCATCCGGCGCTGTTCCTGCTGATCCGGTGAAATATCTCGAGCTTCATCGCATTGTGGAAAATCTCGCTATCACTGCCGGGCTTCCGAAACCACGCGTGTATATCATCAATGACGCGGCTCCAAATGCGTTTGCCACAGGACGAAATAGCACACACGCTGCCGTGGCATTCACCACAGGTCTTCTTTCGATACTCGATCGCAGCGAACTTGAAGGTGTAGCGGCGCACGAACTTTCGCATGTGGGCAACAGAGATATTCTCGTCTCAACCGTTGCTGTTGTTCTCGCAGGTTTCGTTTCGCTCGTTGCCGACATGTTTATCCGCTCGCAGGTTTTCGGTGGCGGTCGCGACAACGACAGCAGGGGAGGCAATGTGCTCATGATCGTGGGGATCATCCTCGCGATTCTTGCACCGATTTTTGCCATGCTCATCCAGCTCGCTATCTCTCGCAAGCGCGAATATCTTGCCGACGCATCTGGCGCGCTTCTTACTCGATACCCCGAAGGCCTCGCAAACGCACTTCGAAAAATCCATACCTACAGCCAACCAATGCAAAAAACGCACGATGCCACTGCGCATCTTTTCATCGCCAACCCATTTGGCCCAAAGCGCATGCGCGGCCTCCACAAATTCTTCATGACCCATCCGCCGGTGGAAGATCGAGTGAAAGCGCTCCTTGGAAAACCCGTTGCTGAGAAATAGCGATTCCTGTAGAGTGGGTTCGTTACGGAGGATTCGCATAGCGGTCTAGTGCGCCACCTTGGAAAGGTGGTATGGGGGTAACTCCATCAAGGGTTCAAATCCCTTATCCTCCGCAAAATAGGGAGCGTCGCAGACGCGACCATATTTTGCGAGAGTCCTGAGCGCAGCGCACCCGCACAGTAAGGAGCACCTTGTTTATTTTGGTAAACAGTATAAAATTTATGCATTAGTCAGAGGAATCTATATTTCTTTATCAAATATTCTTTTATGGAAAAAAATACAATGTCGGAAGATACGAGTGTTGATGAGGAATTTTTTCCTCACGTGAGCGCACCAAAAAATAAGAAAAAGAAAATCATTATTATATGTTTGTTTGTCGCCGCAGTACTTGTTGGTGCATATTTTTTGCGTGCATATACTAAAACAGATGCATACAAACAGAAAAAAGCAGACAGGGCAGTGGCTGTGCTTGTAAAAGATGTGAGTAAGCTCATTCTTTTGCCAGAAGGGAACCCTGCTGTTTTTGATGTGCAGGACCCCGAGATGCTGATCGGACAGCAGGCGTTTTTCCAGGGATCAGAAAAAGGCGACAAACTTCTCGTGTACCCAGAAGCGGGTAAGGCGATCATCTATTCACCCAAGAAACATATGATTATCAATGTGGGTCCAGTCACATTTGATCAAAAATAAAAAATTGAATAAGATAGGGCACAGTGCAGTAATAACTATGTTTGTATGAAAATCACTGTTGGCTCGAAAAATCAAACAAAAATCCGTTCAGTGAAAGATGCTATCGATGCATACCTTCATCTTTTTCCAGGCGCAGAAGTTGTCGGTGTCGATGTGCAGGTGGAGCTTTTTGGACATCCGAAAAATATTCAAGAAACCGTGAATGGAGCTATTTCGCGTGCGAAGGAAGCATTTATAGATTGCGAGTATAGTTTTGGTCTTGAAGGCGGGTTGATAGAAGTTCCTGAAAGCAAAAGCGGGTATATGGAAACCAGCGCATGTGCAATTTACGATGGGAAAAATATCTATCTCGGATTGTCTCCTGCGTTTGAATACCCCAAGGAAGTACTTGCCTATATTCTCGATGGAAAAGGGGATGCGAGCAAAGCATTCAAGGATCTTGGGTTAACTCACCATGAAAAACTTGGAGCTGAAGCGGGAGGAATTACTGGATTCTTATCAAATGGCAAAATGCCTCGCGAAGATTTTTCACGATACGGAATAATCATGGCTCTGATACAGCTTGAAAAACCGGAATTGTATTAACGTTATGGACACTGAAAAAAAAATTGTATTCGATAGTAGACCTACACTTCAAAACATCTATAAAGAAAAAGGAGACGTAACACTCCTGGAGTACTATGCTTCGGTTCTTGGAAATGGCATCAAAGAATCCCTTTTGCAGGAGGTACTAAAAAAAGAAATCATGCGCATATTCGGTGATGCTGTGTTGGCTGATCGGGCAGGAGAATATCTTTCAAGAAATGGTTATATTTCAAGCGTAGATCATCATGGGGTTATTTCTCATCCAGCATTTGTGCAGGCGCATGTTGCGCAGGCAGTGGCGAATGGAGCGCATAAAGAAAATATAGTTCTTGTGTTTTCAAGCGGATCAGTTTCGCTCGACAATCACACGTTTCCGCGGGGCGTCAGTTTTCATGGCGAGGCAGGGGAAACAAAGATTCCATTTTTTTCTTCCGAAAAAAGGCATGGTTGCGTGCTTGGTATGCCGGGTGTGGACCGCGATGTCCTTCTTCAAAATCTCAGAAATGTACATATTCCAGAACAGGTAACGAATGCGCTTGATGTTGAGGGTATGAATAAAATGAATTTTAGTGATTATGCTACGCGCGCAAGCCGCTCGCTCTTCAGACTGTTTCCTCGAATGAACGATGTTGATTTCATTATGATTCCGCACGAGAAGATTTCGGCACGTATTATTTCCGAATCAGAAGATTTTCAGAAGATGCTTTTTGGTGAGCGTTTTTTAGATGTGTATGAAAAGGCGTTTTCGAATGTAAAGGGAGCACATGTTGAGAGTGGGGGGCAGGGGACACTTTTGTTTTGGCATGTGAAGGATACGCGCCGCGCCGCGCTTGCGCGGCGCGGCGAAGTGCTCGAAACCAAAGACGGAGCCTTTAGTATTTCTTATACAAAAGAAACAATTCTCCCACTTCTTGAGTCAGGCGAATTGATCCCGTGTCTTGCGCTCTCCTATGCTATTATCGGAAGTTTTGGAGTTACTCTTGGTGGGGGATTCAATCAGGTGGATTATCTTGATGCTATATATAGAGCAGATGATTCACTCCGGGTCGCGCTCGGCTTGCCGAGCGCGACCCGAGGAATTCCCAATCACATGGGTGGTGATATTGTATACACCGGCCTCAAGCAAAACAACAAAGTACAGCCTGCGACATTCCTCGATCTTCTCTCTCGCGTCTCTTCTTCGGAAGAAACTCGATTTTTTGATACACTGGAGACCGTAACGCTTGCCGAAGCAATGGAGGGTGTCATATCTGACGCTTACTATACCGATACCGGAAAGCGGATCACTACCAGCAATGACCCAGCAATTATTTTTTAATACAAAAAAGGGCTGCCTCTACTGCGGCTCCAACCAAACGTCGCATTTTATGAGTCGGTTTGATTCGAGTCTTTCTATTGGTACGACAAAACGCACAGAGAGAATGATGCGCACACTGTTTGGGCAATGGATGTACAAGCTCGTTTCGTGGCTTCTCACCCTCATGCTCAAATTCTGGAAATGGGTTGGGTTGGTGAAGTACTCCACTGATGGCGAGAAGATCAAGCTTGGGCGTGCTCGTGTACTTTTTGATGAGGCGAAGCGTCGTGGAATTCCGATCGAGCATGTTCTTTTTCTTGGAAAGTCCACCGATCTTTTTCGCGCAAAAGTGAATGGAAAGTGGAATTATTTTCAAGGTCTTCCGCGTCGCACCGATTACGAGAATCCATCGCTTGCATGGATGGACGACAAAGCTATTTTGAAAGAACGCCTTTCGCGCGCTGGAGTGCCTGTACCAAAAGGCGGAAGTGCGCGCACAATACGCGAAGCGCTTGAAATTTTTCGATCAGTTGAAAAGCCAGTGATAGTGAAGCCACGACTCGGTTCTCGCGGAAGGCACACGACAACGCACATTTATACAGAGAACGAACTTCATACTGCGTTTTCTATTGCGAAAGAAATGTGTAACCACGTCATTGTGGAAGAGCATCTGCATGGCCCGGTGTGGCGCGGTACGGTGATCGACGGAAAAGTGGAAGGAGTGCTCGGCGGCGAGCCGCCTCGCATTACCGGCGACGGAAAACATACCATCATCGAACTCATTAGAATAAAAAACGAAACAAAAGACAGTCGCATCAAAGATGTCGAAATCACACATGTGATCGAAGATTTTCTCATGCGCCAGGGATACACATACGAAACGATTCTTCCAGAAGGGAAGCTGATCGACCTTTCTGAAAAAATCGGTATTTCCTATGGCGGTTCAAGTATTGAAATGACACCACAGACACATCCTAAAATTATTGAAATACTTGAAGCTGCTGGCCGTGTTGTCGACGACCCGATCCTCGGGTTTGACTTTATCGTACCTGATGTCACTCGCGATCCAAGCGAGCAGCGCATTGGTATTATTGAATGCAATGCGGTGCCGTTCATCAATTTGCACCACAGTCCGCTTGTCGGCGAACCTAGAAATATAGCTGCAAAAGTGTGGGATTACCTCGAGAGGCAGTAGCCGTTATCAACAGCGCTCCTTGTAGTGTGTGGTAGTGCGCGTTACACTTACCATTAAGAGGTCCACAGTACCTTCTTTAGAGTTTGCTTATTAATTATTTTTTAGAATGCATATGCAAAAAATCAAAGATTTTTTCAAAAACCCTGAACACGGTGTCGTGCGTGTCGTGTTTGTGGTCGCCATCTTCTTCGGTGTCGGAATGTTCGTCTATAACGCCGGCCAAGGAAGAATGCTTGGTAACACTGCGCAAGTAGTGGGCAATATCGCAACGCCGCTCAAGAAAGGTTCAACAGGCGAAGAAGTGCTTGCCCTTGAACAGTTTCTTGCAAGTAAAGGCTTTGCGCCTTCACCGATCGACACTGTCTTCGATCAAAGTACACTTACCTCTATGAATGCGTATAAGGTGGCAACTGGTTTCACCTCATATGGTTCACTGTTTGGTAGTATTTCACAGTGGCGTGTTGCAGGTGACCCTCTTGTAACTATGTACACAGTAACAAGTACAAAGTGTCAGGCTGACTTTGATGGTAACGCTATCGTACAAGTTGCCGACTTTATTCTTCTCCAAGATAACCTCACAAGTACTCCTTCAGCTGACCAGATGAAGTACGATATCAAAGCTGATGGTGTTGTTGACCTCCGTGACATCAAAGAATGGATGGCACACTATGGAAAAAGTGGCACCAACTGTGGTAGTCCTTATACTGGTGGATCAGCAAGTGGAAACACAAGTGGTGGAGGAACTGTTGCTGTGAACAATAGCGGTTCTGTTGTTGCGGGATGTTCTATCCGCATCGAGTCATCTGCACCTTCTCCTCTCTATGTAACTCCTAATGCAGATGGAAATGGTGTAGCCGTATCAACAGGATACACTCTTCCTATGGGACCAAACGACATGCTTGGTCTTACAAGTGGTCAGACATCAGGCTTTTATCTTCGCCGCACTGGACCACTTTCACTTATCTTGAAAGATCTTTCAAGCCAGCAGATATTTACACAGAGTGAATTTTCTTCAATGTTTACTCTCACTGGCGCAACACTTACGGGTGTTGAAGGTTCTTCAGCGGGGAATACTATGGTCAACTTTACCTGTAACGGTACAACCGATGGCGGTACTAGTGGTACTCCAACAGGGACAGGAACATTTACTGAAATTTCAGTTCGAAACAATCTTGGTACGTGTGCTCTCTCAAATACAGGCAAACTCTACTGTTGGGGTACTGCAAACGGACCAGCAATTCATATTCCAACAGCGGTTCCACTTCCAAGTGGTGTCTCAAACTCATTCAAACAGCTTTCGAAAAATTGCGCGATTCATTCAGCAAACAACGAAGTCTACTGTTGGAATAGCCCATACTCAGGTCCCAACATGGTGATCTCGAAAGTAGACACATCACCAGCTGGTATTGCGAACTCATTCTCGTATGTTTCGGGAGGTGAATCAAAATGCGGAATTCAGACAGGAACAGGAAAAGTATTCTGCTGGGGCGCCAACCACCGCGGTCAACTTGGACGTGGCACGCAGTCAAATTTTGGAGTAATGGCGCCGGTAGCTGAGATCAATATGACCGGAACAGGCCTCTCCAATTCATTTGTTAAAATATCAACAGGTGGTACAACATGTGGCATTCACTCAACCGGACAACTCGTTTGTTGGGGTGAAAATGCGCACGATAACGCAGGTGTAACGGGTGGTGTTACTAACCCACAACTTATCCCTCGTGTGGTGGATTTCTCATCAGTCGGTATTACGAACAACTTCAAGGATGTTGATGTTGGTGGAAGTCAAAATGTGTGTGCTATCCATGCGGGTGACAACAAACTCTATTGCTGGGGCTTCAACCTCTTTGGTATGAAGGGTAATGGTACGATTATTGATACACATACTTTTACTCCAACCCCTGTGGTTATGCCTGCTGGTGTTGCCAACTCATTCAAATCAGTTTCAGTTGAAGACAACCTCGCTTGTGGTATAGAAACCGAAAAGAGTGAATTGTACTGCTGGGGGGCTGGACGATTTGGGTCTATCGGTAATGGTATAGGTGGCACTCCTACCTACGTAGCACATCCATTCCCCGCAAAGGTGAAAATGCCAACAACATCACTTCCTTCTACTTTTGCAAGTGTGTCAGCTGGTGCTGATGCTGCCTGTGGTATCGCACTGAGCGGTATCTCATACTGTTGGGGCTTCGGCTACAATAGTCAGCTCGGCGTGCTCCCTGACCCTGTCACTGGATACTTGCCTCAGATGAAAAATAAGCCAACTCCTGTAGTGATGACAAACGTTAACTAATCCTACACCAAAACAAAAAGCCCTTCGGGGCTTTTTGTTTTGGTGTATACTAGCAAGATGAAATACTTGTTTCTTGTCCTCGCTTTTTTTTCCGCCATGCCTGTGTATGCGCAATTTGATGCGAAGGTGAGTGGTGCCAATCAAAGCGCCAAAGAAATGACCTTTGAGGAGATCGCTACTCTTCAGCAAGAAGTAAATGAACGAATTCCAACCGGCATCGTTTCTTTCGCTGAAAAACAATTTTCTCACATTGAACTTTTTCGAAAGGAACAATTTCTTCGTCTTGATCAAAGCGTGAAAGAAGCACGATCAGAAAGAAATGATATTGGCCTTCGCAATTCACCACTTCGCGAGACGCCGTCTTCTGTAGAAGAATACGAAGAAAACCAAAAAGCTCCGAGCGCAACCGACCGTTTTAATGAGAACATGAGATGGGCATGGCTGACGGTACTCATTGGTCTACTCAAAGGTGCGGCGCTCGTGATGCTTTCACCGATAGCATTCTATGTTGTTTCTTTTGCGGCACTTTTTCTTTTCTTCAAATATCTCATCAAGGCGTTTCGTGCCACTAGTGAGCAATAAGGTATGCGCGTACGTCGCGCGCACCTGCGGCCTTGAGCGCACGAGTTGCTTCACTGATGCTTGCTCCTGTCGTGGTGACATCATCGATAAGCAGGATATTTTTTCCGTCCACGTGGGAGGCACGCATTGAACCTGAGAGGTTTTTCAATCGCAAACTTCTTTTTTTGATCGTGGCTTGTCTTCGTGTTTCTTTTATTTTCAAAAGAACATTTTCTGTGTAGTGTGCTTGTCCGCCAATTTTGTGCGCGAGGTCTTGAGCTATGAGCGCGGCGTGGTTCCATCCGCGCCGCGCTTGGTTCTTTTTTGACATCGGCATGGGTACAACAAGAAACTCATGTTTGAAAAATTTCAAAGGAGCGTCTTCTATGATCGCTGAAAAGAGGTATCCAGCAAAGAGCGTTGCGATATGGCGTTTGCCGTGGTACTTGAGAAGCCATAGCATTCGCTTCACGACAGGGCTGCGATAGGGGAAGAGGGCGACAGTGGATTCATTGACCTGTACGCGTGTCGGAGTGACACTTTTTTCACAGGCGGCGCATAAGAAGCAGTCTCCTTTTCCACACCCGGGGCAGATAGGAGGAAAAATGAACCGGAGAAGTTCACTGAGTCCATGGTGAAGAGGGTGCCAGATATTCATACCCTTGAGTGTAGCAAGGTATGGTATACTTTCCGAGTATATAGAGGCATATAACGCATGGACTTCAAGAAAATTTTCGGAAACACTATACAGAATTTTCTCAAACGAGGCGCACCTGAAAGCGTTATGGGTATTGATATTGGTACGTCTTCAGTGAAGGTTGTACAGCTTCGCCGAAAGGCGGGTGTTGCGGTGCTCGAAACGTACGGGACACTTTCACTTGGTCCATATATGGATTCCGATATTGGAACAGTAACCAATCTCCCTGTTGAAAAAATAGCCACTGCTCTCGCCGACCTCATGCGTGAAAGTGGAGTAACAACACATCAAGGAGCAGTATCTATTCCTGCATCAGCGAGTTTGGTATTTGTCATTGAACTTCCTCCTTCTATTCAAGAAGCGCAGTTTAAAGAAGTGGTTCCGACAGAAGCGCGAAAATATATTCCTGTTCCTATTTCTGAAGTGACGCTCGACTATTTTGCAATTCCCAAACAAAATGATTCTGGATACGAATCAAAAACACCAGCTGATCCTGCAGATAAAAAACCTGAAGCAAAAACAGAAGTGCTTATCGCAGCGATCCACAAAGACACACTTCAGAAGTACAACGAAATCGTGAGCGCGGCGTCTATCACGTCTTCGGTGTTTGAGATCGAAGCATTCAGTTCGATTCGTTCTACCTTTGGACGCGAACTCAAGACAGTGCTTCTTGTGGATGTGGGAGCGGCAAAAACAAAAATGATTGTGGTAGAGGGGGGTATCATCAAAAGTGTGCACATCGTGAACCGCGGTTCATTTGATATTTCAAATGCTATTTCAAAATCTCTCGGCATGCCGTTTAAAGATGCAGAAGAATTGAAACGGGCTCATGGGCTCGTGGGAAGTCCTGAATACCCAAACCTTACCGAGATCGTGAGACTCTCTGTGGATTATATTCTTTCTGAAATGCAGAACGTGATTGTGCAGTATGAAAAGAAATCCGGATCGAGTGTTTCAAAAGTAGTGCTTATCGGAGGCGGCGCACTGCTCAAAGGATTCTTCGAAGCGACTCAAGCGAAGTTTGGTGATGCCGTAGTGAGAGGAAATCCATTTGCAAAAGTGGAAGCACCTGCATTTCTTACACCAGTTCTTGCAGAAATCGGTCCTGAATTCGCAGTCGCGCTTGGTCTTGCGCTTCGCCAAATACAAACTGATTAGTTTTGCACTGTACAAGTATATCTATTACGTATTAAAATAGAACGAGATGGAACCAACGCAATTCCAAACATCATTTATTCCAAAAAAAGCGCTCACAGAAGAGCGTCCTACTAAGGTCCGTCCTGTAAGTCTTTTTCTTTTTCTTGCAACAATCCTTTTCATCGCTTCAGTTGCGGCAGCTGGTTTTGTGTACTTCACAAAAGCAGGTCTCGTGCGTGGTGTTGCGGGAATGCGCGCAGACCTCGACCGCGCTGCGGCAGCATTTGAAAGCGACTTCATTGCAGATCTGCAAGACCTCGATCGCCGCATTTCTTCAGCAAAAACTATTCTTGAAAATCACGTTTCCATTTCTCCTATTTTCGAATCCCTCGAAGCGCTGACACTCAAGAGCGTGCAGTTTACAAAGTTTGAACACACCGTAACTGGTAGTGGAGCAAGTGCGCTTGTTGTGGTGAAGATGAGTGGAAAGACCGATGAATACGAATCTTTGGCGCTTCAGTCTGATGCGCTTACTAAGAACAAATACTTTAAAGATCCTGTCTTTTCAAACCTCAACATCGATGACAAAGGCAATGTTCTTTTCGACCTGACGTTTACTGTTGATCCAAACCTCGTGCTCTACGGAGAAGCGCTTAAACGCCTCGATGGTATGGATTCTCCCATTTTAGACGCTACTAACGAGAGTGAGCTGTAATATGTTTCGACTAATCGTACCCATCATACTTCTCGCGGTTTCTATAGGTCTTTTTGTTTCCTATACAAATCCCACCTACCGATCTCTCGGAGAACTTCGCGCTACCTATAGTGCATACAATGAAGCGCTTTCTAATTCCAAAAAACTTCTTGATATTCGCAATGATCTCACCGCGAGGTACAACGCTATTTCAGCAGAAGACCGACAGAAGCTTGAAACAATGCTTCCTGATAACGTCGATAACATTCGATTCATTCTCGATATCGAAGAGATCTCTCGTCCGTACGGACAAGCAATGCGTCCTCGTGATGTGAAATACGACCCCAACGCACAGGAAGTTGCCACCAAGAAAACAGCTCAGGCAACACCAGGTCAGCTTGAGGCACAAAATCGCCCATACGGAGAATTTGAACTCGAATTCGCATCTACTGGAACGTACAGCAATTTCGTAAAGTTCCTTCGCGATATGGAAAAGAATCTTCGCATTGTGGATATTACATCCATTACTTTTGCTGCACCGGACACTGTGGGGGTCGCCAATACCGGACAATATAAATATAATTTCGAGGTCAAGACCTATTGGCTCAAGAACTAACTATGGGAAACGTTATTAAAGGCATCTTAATAGCAGTGGTACTCCTTGGCATCATCTTTGGTGGTGTTGCGTATTCCAAAAAGAAAAATGCTGCATCACAGACAGGTCTTGTTTCAGCTACTACAGGCGCTTCGGCGAGTGGTATTCCTGATGGTCAGGCGACAGATGTCAGCAACCAGTTTCTTCAGCTTCTCCTCAATATGCAAAACATCGACCTCGACCAGACTATCTTCGAAGATCCTGCTTTTCAAAACCTCAAGGACTTCAGTGTCACCATCGTTCCTCGTGGAAATGAAGGTCGTTCTAATCCATTCGCTCCAGTCGGCCAAGAAGGAGCGGCTGCATCGGTTGCTGCTAGTCAGGCAAGCGCGATCACGGGCGCAAATAGCGCAACAGGCGTGAATACTGGCATACAGCAACCAATACAGCCGAACACTAGTTCATCGCTCAATGGAGCGGCGAATGCTCTTGGTTCTGGTGGCGCACAGTAGCGCATGAGTTTCGCTCAAAAACTCGCTGAAGCAGGTATCGCTCCCGAAGCGACTCTTTCTGCTGCAACAGGTGTAGCAAACCAAAAATACGAAGGAGTGCTCGAGCGCGCACTGGTAGACGCTGGCATTTCTCCTGATGTGATTCTCCAAGCCAAAGGGGATTATTTTTCTATTCCTGCGCGTCGAGTGGACCCTAAGTCGGTGAATTTCGACACACTCAAATATATTCCCGAAGAATCTTCAAAATACTATCGCATCGTTCCACTTACTTTTACTAACGGAACACTTGAAATCGGTATTGTGGATCCTGAAAATATCCAGGCTACCGACGCCGTGCAATTCATCACTTCTAAGATGAATATTCCGTACACGCTCACCGCTATTACCTACGGAGACTATGAAGCAATTGCTGCCAACTACAAAGGTATCACTGGCGAAGTGGATCAAGCGGTCACAGAACTCGACCAGGAACTCTCGCAGGTGGATACGAGTGGTATCACTATCGAAGGCGACAATCCACAAGCGGTACTCAAGCCAGGTGAAGAAGAGAAGATCGTCGAAGATGCGCCGATCATCAAGATCGTGGCTGTGATCCTTCGTCACGCTATTGAAGGAAGTGCATCCGATATTCATATTGAAAATACAGGGGAGCAGGTGAAAGTGCGTTTTCGCGTGGACGGTATTTTGCATACATCGCTCGTCCTTCCGCTCAATGTGTACGCCGGTATCGTCGCGCGTATCAAGATTCTCGCGAAACTTCGTCTTGATGAAAAAAGAAAACCACAAGACGGCGGATTCTCGACGCGCATCAAAGAACTTGGAAACAGAAAGATTGATTTCCGTGTATCAACATTTCCAACATCCTATGGAGAAAAAGTGGTGATGCGTATTCTCGACTCTGAAAAAGGAGTAAAGCCACTCGACTCACTCGCATTTTCTCCAAGTAACCTTGCGCTTGTGAAAGATGCTATCACTCGTCCCTATGGACTCGTGCTGATCACTGGTCCGACAGGTTCCGGTAAATCAACCACGCTGTATTCTATGCTCAACGATCTTGATCGCGAGAAGGCGAATGCTGTTTCTCTTGAAGATCCTATCGAATACCGCATGCCAATGATGAACCAGTCACAGGTGATGCCTGAGATCGGGTACACCTTCGCATCTGGTCTTCGTTCTATCCTTCGTCAAGACCCCAACATCATCATGGTGGGAGAAATCCGCGACAAGGAAACAGCGCAGCTTGCTATTCAGGCTGCTCTTACTGGTCACCTTGTGCTTTCGACACTCCACACCAACAGCGCGCTCGGCGCTATACCACGTCTTGTGGACATGGGCGTCGATCCCTATCTCATCGCACCGACCCTCATTCTGACCATTGGCCAGCGCCTCGCGCGCATCATCTGCCCCGACTCAAAAAAAGAACTCCCCATGGAAGAGGGAATGAAAGCGATGGTGGATAAACAGTTTGCCGACTATCCTGAAGAGTACAAGAAAAATCTTCCCCTCGGTGGTTCATTTTTTGAAGCGCAGCCGTCTCCGGAGTGTCCCGCAGGTACGCGTGGACGAATGGCGGTTTTTGAGGTGGTGAAGATTGACGCTGAAATGCAGCGCATCATTCTTTCAAACCCTGTGGAGCAAGAGTTGTATAAAGCGGCTCGTAAAGGAGGCTTCCTTACCATGCGTGAAGATGCGCTTCTCAAATGCATGCAAGGATCGATTCCATTTCAGGAAATTTACAATTTTTAATCGCAAGTAGTGTATACTAAGTATCAGTATGGCAGATAAGAAACCTACAAAAGTGCTCATCATCGACGACGATACATTCCTTCTCGATATGTATGCGCTCAAATTCAAGCAATCGGGATACGAAGTCGACACAGCGCTTGGTTCAGCTCCTGCGCTCGACAAACTTCGAAGCGGTATAACTCCTGATGTTATTCTTACCGACGTGGTTATGCCTATCATGGACGGATTCGAACTCATCGAGAAATTGAAAGAAGAAAATATCCTTCCCACTGTTCCTCGCATCATCCTTTCCAACAGGGGAGATCACACTGATATCGAACGAGGAAAAGAGTTGGGCGTCGCTGGGTATATCGTGAAGGCAAATGCCACTCCCTCGGAAGTTATCACTCACGTAAGTGAAATTATGAGCACACTCACCACTAAATAACGTATGAAAGAGCACCAACAACTTCTTGAAAATCTTATCTCTACCCTTATGCGCGAAGAAGGGTCCGATCTTCACTTTTCAGTGGGGAGGTATCCTGCTATCCGTGTGTCAGGTCAGCTCATCTTTCTCATGCAGGAGCATATTCTCACGAAAGAAGAAGTTGAAGGAATGCTCTTGGCGCTTCTTGGAGATGAGAAATATCAGGCGTTTGTAAAAAAACAAGAAGTTGACTTCGCGTACACGTTCCAAGGCGATGCGCGTCTTCGTGGTAATGCGTACGTCCAGAAGGGAAGTTATTCAGCTGCGCTTCGTCTCATCCCAAAGATCAAAACGATTAGTGAACTCAAACTTCCAAGTGTGCTCGAAACATTTTCTCGCAAGAAACAAGGATTCTTTCTTGTGGTGGGTCCTGTTGGTCAAGGAAAATCGACAACGATGGCCGCGATGATCGACCTCATCAACAGCGAACGTACTGAACACATCGTGACTATCGAAGATCCGATCGAATACGTGTTTGAACCAAAACACTCTATCATCGACCAGCGCGAAGTCGGTCTTGATACCGAGAGTTTTGATACTGCACTCAAATCTATTTTCCGCGAAGACGTGAATGCTATCATGGTGGGCGAAATGCGAAGCCCTGAAACGATCGCCACTGCGGTGACTGCCGCTGAGACTGGCCACCTTGTTCTTTCGACTTTGCATACCAACAACGCGTCACAGACTATCGACCGTATCATCGACTCATTCCCACCAGGCCAGCAAGACCAGATCCGCCTCCAGCTTTCAAGCTCGCTTCTTGGTATTTTTTCTCAGCGTCTTATTCCGCGCATTTCAGGTGGACGTGTGCCAGCCTATGAGCTTCTCATCAACAACAATGCTGTTTCCAATCTTATCCGCGAGAGAATGACACATGAGATTGATGTGGTTATTGAAACAGGATTCGAACAGGGCATGGTCGACATGAACCGTTCGCTTGTAGAGCTCGTGCAAAAAGGCGAGATCAGTCTCGACAATGCGTACCTTTATTCGCTCAATCCGAAGGCTCTTGAGCGCCTTCTTTAAGAGAGTTGCTATATGAATTTTAGATATGAAGCAGTCACCGCTGCAGGAGAAAAGAAACAAGGAATAGTAGAAGCACAGACGAAGGATCTGGCTATTACTGCGCTTCAGCGTCGCGGTCTTATTGTCACAACAGTGATGGAAGAAGGCGAAAAGAAAGGAATCATGAACCTTGTCATCTTCGAGCGTGTGCCGATGAAAGACGTGGTGATCCTCTCGCGTCAGATTGCGACACTCTTTGATGCGCAGGTTTCGGCGGTGAAGGCATTCTCTCTTATGGCGACCAACGTGGAAAATCCGATGCTTCGTCGCGCGCTCAACCAGGTGACAGAAGACGTCCAGGCCGGATACGCTATCTCGAGCGCTTTGGCAAAACATCCTACGATCTTTTCTGATTTTTATGTGAACATGGTGCACGCCGGTGAAGAGTCGGGTAAGCTCAACCAAGTGTTTGCGTATCTTGCCGACTACCTCGACCGTCAGTATGAACTGACGAAGAAAACTCAAAATGCGCTCATCTACCCAGCGTTCGTTATCATCGTGTTTATCTCGGTGATGCTTCTTATGTTTACGCTCGTTATTCCAAAACTGGGCGCCATCATCACTGAGACGGGTCAGGATATTCCTATCTATACAAAAATCGTTCTTGGCTTGAGTCAGTTCTTGGTGGATTACGGAATCTTTCTTTTGATTGCTGTTGTGGTCTTTGCTGCGTACGTGATCCATATGGCTCGTACTGAAAGGGGAAAGAGTTATCTGGATGCGCTTAAGATTCATATCCCTGTTATTGGACCGCTTTTCAAAAAACTCTATCTTTCGCGTATTGCCGACAACCTCGACACAATGCTTTCTTCGGGTATTTCTATCATCCGATCGATTGAGATTACGGGAAGTGTTGTGGGTAGTCGTGTGTACAGTAATATCATGACTGAATCTGCTGAAGCGGTGAAAGGTGGTCGCGCACTTTCTGATTCGTTTGCGCAGTATCCGGAGCAGATTCCGCCTATCATGGTGCAAATGGTGAAGGTGGGTGAGGAAACTGGTTCGCTTCCGAATATCTTGAAGACGGTGGCGAAATTCTACAAACGTGAAGTGGATGAAGCGGTGGATACGCTTATTGGTCTTATTGAACCGTTCATGATTGTGGCGCTTGGTGTGTCGGTGGGTCTTTTGCTTGCCTCTGTGCTTGTGCCGATTTACAATATTGCTTCGAGTATCAATTAAATTTCATTTTCGCCGCCCCTCAATAACAATCGCTCCGCCCGCACCGCCTCTTTCGGACACGCATACGATTCCTCACTCAGAAAATCAGTTCGAAATCGCCTGCTGAAAATTGCTCCTAATCGCTCCGCCCCGGCCCCATTTCAAAACCTCTCAGCGCGCGTTCGGTATTTTGCAGTCGAACGCGCTAAATCATGTTCGGCTTTGAAATGGGGCCGGGGCTTCGCTTTGTGGTAATTTTTTCTAATAAAACTCCGGTTCTGTTTTCCACAGTTTGCCTCTTTACCTCTTTCGGTATTCTTCCGTGATATAATCTTCATACAGCTAGCCCGCCAATTCGGGCGGGTTGGGTCGAGGACATGCGCTCGGTATCCGCATGTTCTAAAAAGATTTATAACAATCTATAAAAATATGATCAATAATAAAAAAGGTTTTACGCTCATCGAACTTCTCGTTGTGATCGCGATCATCGGTATCCTCGCGGCTACTGTGCTTGCATCTCTTTCGAATGCTCGTGCAAAAGCCAATGACGCTAAAGTGAAAGCTCAGCTTTCAAACATGCGTGCAGCAATGGAATCGTACTACTCAACAGCAGGAAACTATGGTACTTCTTCTACTGTTGATGGATGTACAACAGCTCCTTCAGTTGCTCCATGGAGTGACACTGCAAGTGGTATGCTTGGATTGTCTGATGAAGACAACTACCCAGCTGGGGGTCTTCCTGTTTGCTACACCAGTGGTACAGCATGGGCTGTTTCTGCTCCGCTTCCTTCAACTTCCGGAGCGTTCTGGTGTGTTGACTCAAGTGGTGCCTCAAAACAGCAGGCTGCTGCTTTGACTAGTGGTGCTACAGCGTGTTCGTAAAAAAGTTTGTTTCTTGTAAAAGAATCGTATCTTAAAACAAAAAACCACTCAATGAGTGGTTTTTTGTTTGGTAAAAAAATAATGAGTGATACAATAGAAACTAATGGACATACTTATCGGCATTGCTATTTTCTTTTTGGGTACAATTATTGGAAGTTTTTTGAATGTTGTTGTGCTTCGCATGAATACCGGTCGCACGCTCGGCGGAAGATCGATGTGCTTCTCGTGTGGAAAGACACTTCATTGGCATGAGCTCGTGCCACTGGCGAGTTTTCTTGTGCAGAAAGGGAAGTGTACAAAATGTACTGCGAGGATTTCATGGCAGTACCCGATAGTGGAAGCGCTCACTGGTTTAGTTTTCATGCTTGTGGCGCTCAAGTTCATACCGCTTCTTCCTTTTAATATCGAACTCTTCCTCATCAACCTAACCTTTGCGGTTTTCATTTTTTCTATTTGGATTGCAATTTCTGTCTACGATATCCGCCACACTATCATCCCAAGCAACCTTGTGTGGGGAGTAAATGCGGTTATTTTTGTATCACTCTTTTTACTTCGCGATGGAGCGCTTGTGATCCACATGCCGGAACTCTCAGCACTTCTTGCTGGTCCGGTGATAGCGCTTCCGTTTGCGGCGCTCTGGCTTTTCTCGAAAGGGAAGCTGATGGGTCTTGGTGATGCGAAACTCATGCTGGGTATTGGCTGGCTGCTTGGTATTCTTCCGGGAATTGTTGCGGTTGTTGTTGCGTTCTGGATGGGAGCGCTTGTCTCGCTCACACTTATGGCGTTTGCAAAAAAACGTTACGGTATGCGCAGCGCTATTCCGTTTGGTCCGTTTCTTGCTCTCTCTGCGTTCCTCATATATCTTATTCCCAACATATACGGTATGCTCTCGCGATTCTTTGTTCTATAATATATGCGCATGTTCTTCAACCGACATCAGAAACGAAACACTCATCGAGGCTTCACCGCCATCGAGCTTGTAGTTGTGATCGCGATTTTTGGAGTACTCTCAAGTGTCGTTCTGATCCGCTTTTCGACTTTTACTGATGGCGTCAATCTGTTTAACACCGCGCAGGATATCGCGCTTCGCATCAAGCAGGCGCAGAATTCTGCAATCCTTGGTCAATACCCACGTAGCCCCGGTCAGAATATTCTGATAGAAGACAGTGCCAACTGGAAACCAAAATACGGCGTGTACTTTGATATCGCAGAACCAGACACGCACGATCGTTTTTGGATTTTCTTTGATGAGAACAACGACAACATGTTCAAAAATGCCAACGACGGCTCCGCGTGTATTTCTACTGAAACCGAATGTATCGATGAGATCCTTATCGGTGGTGCTCAGCAAGAGATCTACCGCATTTGTGTAGGAGATGATTGTTCCTACGACAAAGTGGCACTTATGTTCGAGCGTCCATTTCCTGACCTTATCGCCACCGACAACGACGACCAAGGTGGTGCTCCGACGGAGTTTTCTGAAGATATTCGCATTATCCTGAAAAGTGGTACAGGAACTGACACTTCATATCGAATGATTACCGTCACATCGCTTGGGCAGATTGCCGTGAAGTCGGCAACCCTTTCGGATATTACCGGTGGAGGCACAGGAGGAACAGACGATTTAGGAGGTAATTAATATATGAAAACATCTATCCCAAAAAATACAGGATTCACACTTATCGAAGTCATGGTGGCGAGCGGACTTTTCGTGGTCGTCATGATGGTGGGTATCAGCGTGCTTCTTTCTGTAAACAAATCACACAAGACAAATGATGCGCTTCGCTCTTCACTCGACAACCTGAGTTTTGTGATGGAAGATATGAGTCGCAATATTCGTCTCTCTACTCTCATCAGCTGTCCAGCGAGTTCGAGTTTTGTGCAATTAGATTGTGAGGGTGGAGCACCGGGGGAGATGGCTGGCCTTTCGCTTCAATTTGAAGGTTTGGGTGGTGACCCTGATGATGATAGTGACAATATTGTGTACTGGATGGTGGATGGCCCAGAGGATGGTATTGAAGATGGCTACATTGTGAAGTCTACGAGTGGTTTTGATAGCGATGCTGAGAACGATGCAGTGTATAAGCGTATCACTCCCGAAGATATGAAGATTGACCTTGGAAGATCAGGCTTTACAGTGACAGGTACGACGGTGGGTGATGCACGTCAGCCGCGCGTTATTATCCGTTTGTATGGAGTAACCACATTCCAGACTAGCAACCTTCCGTTCAATATTCAGACCACTATCTCGTCTCGTAACATAGATTCATAATATGAAATACCGCACACCTCACAATACAAAAGGATTCACGGTTGTTGAAACCATTATGGCTATTACTATCTTTTCGATGGTTCTCGTCGCACTTGTTTCTGTCTCAGCATCGAGTGTCACGAATGTGAACTTTGTTCGCAATCGTCTGACGGCGAGCTACCTTGGGCAAGAAGGAATCGAGATCATGCGCAATGTTCGTGATATGTATGTATTTACGTCGCCTGGCGCTGTCGGTTTTCAAGCATTTGTTGATTCGATCGACAACTTGTGTATGAGTTCTGCGGGATGTACCGTGGAGCCAATCCAAACAGCAACCCTTTCGCAAGGAGGAGGAGTGCAAATGGGGTTTGGTAGTGCAAACGGACAAAGCTGCTATCTTCGAACCAATGACACAGGATATTACACTTCCAATACTGGCTTTATGGATCGCACCCTTTTCTGCAGAAAGATTTTTATCGAAATGGTTGGCGGAGATATTAGTAATGGAATCAAAGTGCGAAGTGTCGTCTCATGGCAAGATGGTACCGCACAGCGGGAGATAGAAATGACAGAGTACTTATATGAATGGCAATAATACACAAGGCGGATACGTTCTTCTCATCACAGTGCTCATCGCGAGTGTGATCCTTGTGATGGCTCTTGGTATGGCCAACACCGCATATCGCGAAGCCACCTTTGGTATCCAGGCGAAAGAATCGCATCTTGCATTCTTTGCTGCGGACACTGGTCTTGAGTGTGCGCTTGCAGCTGACCGTGTTGCGGCGAGTGCGTTTGCGAACCCTGAAGCGATACTTCACTGCGCCGAGACGTCTATTAGTACACTTGGTGATAGCGGTGGTGATGGTATTGAACGTATTTATGATTTTGATATTAGTGATGTTGATGGAGCTGTGGAAATCCCCGGTGGTGGCTGCGCGCATATTGTCGTGAAGAAGAGCACACTCATTGATCCGGTTAACAACCTTCGCGGTACTATTATCGAGTCAAAAGGATACAACCTTCCATGTACTGAAACTGCCCAGATTCTTTTCAATGGAACACAGAATTCTCGGCTTCTTGTAGAGCGTGCGCTTCGTGCTACGTATTACACTGTTGCTGCGCCTCCTACTGATCCTGGTAACGGAGGTATCGGTGTTCCTCCTGATCTTGGTTCAGGAAATGGATCGTCAACGGGCCCAGGTGGCAACTAAAGCCGGAAAACACTTATTTTGCTATACTAAAAGGCGTCTTACACACGCCTTTTTCTATGAATAAAACAGAAGCGAAAAAACGAATAGAAAAGCTCGGCGAGGAAATCGCCGCTCTTCGGCATAAATACCACGTGGAAAACGACCCTCGTGTGACCGATGATGTGTATGAATCGCTGACGCGTGAACTGCATGCGCTTCTTGAACAATACCCTGAATATGCGGATGCGAACTCTTCTTTGAATCGCGTCGCTGGCGCTCCGCTCCCGAAATTTGAAAAGTATACTCATGCGACGCGAATGCTTTCGCTTCAAGATGCGTTTTCAAAAGAAGAGGTTTTGAAATGGGATGAGAGGGTGAAAAAACTTCTTGATGTTTCAAGTGTGGAATATTTTGCTGAACTGAAGCTCGATGGTCTGGCCGTTTCGCTTCAATATGAAGATGGGGTACTTGTACGTGGCGCGACTCGTGGTGATGGGCAGATCGGGGAAGATATTACTGAGAATGTGAAAATGATTGATACGGTGCCACTGAAGTTACACGGCACCCCAGAGACAGGCACTTTTTCAGCACCGAAAAACTCGCGCTCTGATTTTTTTGATCATAAGGAGCGCTCAAACAGTTTCGGCACTGAAAAAGTGCCTGTCTCTGGGGTGCCTCGCACGATTGAAGTAAGGGGTGAGATTATCATGCGCAAGGTTGTGTGGAAGAAATTGAATGAGCGGAATGAGAAAGAGGGGAAACCGCTGTTTGCGAATACGAGAAATGCGGCGGCGGGAAGTGTGAGGCAGCTTGATCCGAAGCTCACGAAAGAAAGAAGACTCGATTTTATTGCATGGAATATTGCTGAGATCGATGGCGCGAAACTGCCGAAGCACTCCGATGAGCATGCACGCCTCGCTGCGCTCGGCTTTTCCACCACCAAAGATTTCGAACTTATTTTTTCTGATTTTTCAAAACTCTTCACCTTCATCGATCGTGTCGGCGAAGCGCGCGAAAACCTTCCATTTGGTACCGACGGTGTGGTAGTCCAGGTCAATGACACGCGCCTTCAAGCGGAGCTTGGTGTCATCGGAAAAGCGCCTCGCTATGCGGTGGCATTTAAATATCCTGCTGAGCGTGCCACGACAGTGGTGCGCGGTATCACGGTAAATGTGGGTCGCACAGGAGTGCTCACTCCTGTGGCAATGTTTGACCCGACCCTTGTGGCTGGAAGTCGCGTCTCGAAAGCGACACTTCATAATATCGACCAGATTGAACGTCTCGATATTCGTGTGGGCGATACGGTGGTGATCCACAAAGCGGGGGATGTGATCCCCGAAGTGGTGGAAGTGCTCACAGGTCTTCGAAGTGGCACAGAAAAGAAATTCGCAATGCCGAAACGGTGTCCGGTGTGTGATGCGCCGGTAGAAAAGGAAGAGCTCTCCACCAAAGAATCGAGCGCCGCATATTATTGTACCAACACGAAATGTCCTGCAAAAAACCACCGACAGCTTGTGCATTTTGTTTCCGTTTTTGAAATTTATGAAGTAGGTCCCAAAGTGATAGACCGCTTTCAGGAAGAAGGTCTCATTTCTGATGCGGCTGATCTTTTCACACTCAAAGCAACCGACATCGCGGGACTTGAACGTTTTGGTGAAAAAAGTGCTGAGAATATTGTGAATGAAATTAATGCGAAGAAACGCGTACCCCTTTCGCGATTCCTTTTTGCGCTTGGTATTCCAAATGTGGGAGAAGAAACAGCGCGCGATTTGGCTCGGGCGTTTGGCACGCTTTCGAAAGTAATGGATGCGAGTGAAGAAGATATCCAGGCGATAGAGAACATTGGGCCTGTCGTTTCAAAAACGGTGCATGCGTTTTTCAAAGAGAAAGAGAATAGGAAATTCATTGAAAAGCTTCTAGAGCATGGTGTTGTTATACAGAAAGAAGAAGCGCCGAAGAAAAGTACGCTTGCGGGAAAAGTATTCGTGCTCACCGGAACGCTTCCGATGATGACCCGCGACGAAGCCAAAAAAGAAATCCTCGCCCGCGGCGGAAAGGTTGCCGGTTCGGTTTCCAAGAAAACAGACTATGTGGTGGCAGGGGAAGAAGCGGGGACGAAGCTTAGTGACGCACAAAAGCTTGGTGTGAACGTTATCGATGAATCGGCGTTGCGTTCACTCTTGAAATAAATCAGCTATAAAAAAAGCCGAGTGATTAGTTCGGCTTTTTATTTGCTTGTTAGATCACACCATGATTGCTGTAAATTTTCCAAACACTGCTTTTTCTGCGTAATCCACTAGGCCGGTTTTGTCTTCCCGTAAACAAATAAGTAACTTTTCGCCGCTGGTGCCTATGTTAACCATAAAAATTACTTCGGTTGCATATCCTTCAGGGCTTGCATCCTCAACATCTTCTTTGGTAACAGAAATGAAACCCAAATTAGTTTCTCCAATTGAAAATCTAATCCGTGGATTTTGTTGTGGTAAGTGTTCGTTATCAGGATCACTCAATATACCTTCGTTGTACCAAAAGTTGGTTCTGAAGATACCGTGCAGGATCTGTGTACCCGTGTTTCTTAAGGTACTTAAAAGTGGATCGTAATCTTTTGCCATTGTTTTGTTTTTTTGAATTTAAATTACCGTAGCATTCTTTATGTGATTAGTCAATGTGTTTCTCTTTCACACATTCCGTTTCTGTGTTAAATTTCCTCTATGGAAATGAAAGACATGGACCGCTTGTGCGAGCTTGCGCGGCTTGATATTGAAGAGGGGGAGAAGAAGGTGATTGCCGAAAGCTTCGACTCTATTCTTGGCTATATCAACCAGATTCAAGACGCGGCGACTTCCGGGCACGCACCAAAAGCAGGTGAATTCTACAATTCACTGCGCGAAGACGTTGCGGTAGATTCATCAGAAGAAACCCGCATGCTCATCAAAAAAGCTTTCCCAGAAAAAGAAGGCGATTATTTGAAAGTTCCCAAAGTGCTCTAATATGTCTATCGACCTCAAAAACCTCAGCATCACAAAAGCGCACGAAGCGCTTCTTTCGGGTGAGTATTCTGTGCGTGAGCTCACCGATGCGTATCTTGCAGAAATCGAAAAGAAAAATGGTGACATTAATGCGTATCTTGAAATCTATAACGATATTGACGAACAGGTGAAAAAAGCAGAAGCGCGTTTCAAAGATGGCACCGCGACGCTTCTCACCGGTATTCCTCTTGCCGTGAAAGACAATATTCTTTTTCAGGGAAAAGTCTCGGGTGCTGCATCGAAGGCGCTTGATGGATACACAGGAAGCTACACAGCGACCGTGCTTCAGAAATTCATTGATGAAAATGCGATTTTGATTGGCCGCACCAACATGGATGAATTCGCGCTCGGAAGTTCTACTGAAACCAGCGCATATGGTGTCACCAGAAATCCGCTCGACACAGAACGTGTACCAGGAGGATCTTCTGGAGGTTCAGCTGCTGCTGTGGCGATGGACGGCGCACTCTTTGCGCTTGGAAGTGAAACGTGTGGATCAATCCGTCAGCCGGCTGCGTTTTGTAATCTTGTCGGGTTCAAGCCGACGTATGGTTCGGTGTCTCGCCGCGGACTCATCGCGATGGGAAATTCGCTCGACCAGATAGGACCGCTTGCGAAGACTGTGGAAGATGCGGAGATTATCGCGAAGATGCTTGCGTTCCATGACCCACTCGATGCGACATCAGTGCCTCTTGAAAAAAGAATTGCGAAGCAGGAAGGTGGAACAAAGAAAATTGGCGTGCCGGATTTTTGCTATTCGCTCGATGGTGTGGACCCGGAAGTACGCGCATCGTTCAATCGCTCACTCGATATTTTCAAAGATGCAGGGTATGAGATAGTACCGCTTTCGCTTCCACTCATGCCGTATTCTCTCGCGGTGTATTACGTCGTCATGCCGGCTGAGGTTTCAACGAACCTTTCACGTTTTGACGGTATTCGCTATGGCAATCGTGCTGAAGCCGCTTCGTTGTACGAACTCTACACCAAAACGCGCGGAAAAGGTTTTGGAAGGGAAGCCCGCCGCAGGATCCTGCTCGGCACGTACGTCCTTTCCCACGGCTATTACGACGCCTACTACAACAAAGCCGTCCTCCTCCGTGAAAGCATCGCGCGTGAACTCGATGAAGCATTTGAGAAGGTGGATTTCATTGTGAATCCTACGACGCCAACTCCGCCATTTAAGATCGGAGAAAAAATGTCTGATCCTGTCGCGATGTATCTTTCCGATGTCTTCAATGCACCGGCGAATATCACCGGTTGTCCTTCGATCGCTATCCCTTCGTACCCTACCAGCGAAGGACTTCCGCTTTCTATTCAGATCACCGCACCGAGATGGAAAGATGAAACGCTTTTTTCCCTTGGTAAAGAGTTCGAGTCGCGAGTATAATACAGCGTATGGCTGATGAATCAGAAGGAGGTGGTGGACCAGGACTCGGTATGCTTTTTGGTATTATCGCGATTGTCGCGCTTCTTGTGATTGTCTTTGGACTTTCTCGTGGACCGTTTGAGCCAACATTCCTCAATCTTGATTTTATTTTTCAGAATATGCTTTCCTTCTTTGAAGGTGTTGTTGATTTTTTTGTCACCAACCGTGTGCCGCTCGTACTTCGGGTTGTTATTTCATTTTTGTGTGTTGGGCTCATCACACTCATCATTTATCTTCTTGTCAGACTCTTTGAAATGGAAGCATCGCACGCTGAACATGTGTATCACAAAACCGACCATGCTGAAGGCGCCTATCACGATACCGAATATCCCGGCGGAGAAATGGGAAAGCTATTTGGGAAGATTACCCAAAGTATGGACAGGGCAGCGGAAGTGGAAAAGCCGGGCCGTGCTCGATGGGAAGTGGTGCAGGATTATATTGCTTCGAAAAATGAATCCGATTGGCGGCTGGCTATTATCGAAGCGGATGCGCTTCTTGATGTGGTGATAGAGGGGAGTGGGTATCCGGGCGCGAGCCTTGGTGAGCGCCTCAAGAATGCGGGTCCTGGAGCTTTTCAGACGTACCAGGATGCGTGGGAGGCGCATCGTCTTCGAAACAGGATCGCTCACGAAGGATCCGAACTTGTCATTACCTATCGCGACGCTCAGCGAGCTATCTCGCAGTATGAGAACGTGTTTCGGGAATTTAAGTATATTTAATCGGAAGCGGTTGTGATCGCTTTTTTCATGTTCACGAAATTGGCTTCTTGGCGGTTCATATGCGCGTTCATGAGAAGGAATTCTTGGTAGTAGTTTTCCATGCGTTTTGAATAGCCGTCCACGGCAGCGGTTTGGGCAACAATTATTTCTCGGATTTCATCCTTGAATTCGAATAGTTCTTGCTTGGTTGCAAAAACCTTAGAAAATGCATTGATGAGATTTTGGGTGTCCTTTTCCGTAATCATGAAAACAGTATAGCAATTGGCTCCTAAAGAAAATCTCAAGAAAAATGCAGGCTGTGGAAAGGCCTAACCCGTTGCAAAAAGTACTTTTCCGTGGTATCCTCGGGAAGCTTCATTAGGGGCAAAACCAGTGTTTTTATAGCGGGGTGGAGGAGTGGTTACCTCCATCAAGACTATAGCGCGAATAACCAGAAGGTTATGAGCCATGTGCTCGTAACAAGGTAGATGTATGTAGTCAGTTTTATAGCGGGGTGGAGGAGTGGTTACCTCACAAGGCTCATAACCTTGAGGCGCCGGTTCGATTCCGGCCCCCGCAACATTTCGACAGGTGACATGTCAAACATTCTCCGAAGTCGAAAATGTCGGCGTAGCTCAGTTGGTTAGAGCGTGGGACTCATAAGCCCAAGGTCGGAGGTTCGATCCCTCCCGCCGACACCCGATAGCAAAGTCGCGTAGACTATGCTATTGTACAAAACGTTTGCGGCCGTAGCTCAACTGGTTAGAGCACTCGCCTGTCACGCGAGAGGTTGCCGGTTCAAGTCCGGTCGGCCGCGCAAAACAAAAAGAGTCCTAGAAATGGGACTCTTTTTGTTCATTATTGGCTTCATCTATGGCGCTGTTTTGAAAAAGTAAAAGCTCTTTGCGTGGAGTTGCCAAGAGTGTCGGTCATTCGAATCGTTTGATTCGAATGATAATAGGTGTAGGATTACTATTGTGAGCCGCCACTACCACATGGAGCCTGACCCCCGCCTTCTTTTCTGGTTTTGTGTAGTTGTGGGGAAGAATACGTGCCCGGTGGAATAAAAACTTGATTCAAGTTTATTTTGAATAAATTATTATAATATAAAAAATAACAAAAGTGATTACTCTTAATGAAATCAGAAATAGAGCCCTATCTTTCTCAAAAGAATGGGAAAGAGATGTAAATGAAGATGCAGAAGCGAAAAGTTTCTGGGATGGACTTTTTGACGTCTTTGGAATTTCGCGTCGTCGAGTAGCTTCTTTTGAGCACCAAGTTAAAAAACAAGACGGAGGGCAAGGTTTTATAGATGTTCTGTGGAAGGGCGTAATGCTTGCTGAACACAAATCAAAAGGAAAAAGTCTGGATAAGGCTTTCATGCAAGCGAAAGACTATTTCCCAGGATTAAAAGACACAGAGCTTCCCAGATACGTCATAGTTTCTGATTTTGAAAAGATAAGAATAATAGACCTTGATCAAGAAAAAGAAACAGAATTTCTGCTAAAAGACCTTTCAAAAAATATCCATCTTTTTGATTTTATTTCTGGGCACACTTCACAAATTGATTATGGAAAAGAAGAAGAGGTGAGTATTAAAGGTGCGAAGCTCATGGCGGATTTCCACAACGAAATAGCCAAGACTGGTTATTCCGGGCATGAACTAGAAGTCTTTCTAATTCGCGTACTTTTTTGCTTATTTGCAGACGACACAGGTATTTTTGAAAAAGGACTTTTTAGAAATTATATTGAAAAAAGAATAAACCAAGATGGGTCTGATCTCGGGATTCACCTCGGGCAGATTTTCTACACCCTGAATACTCCACAAGAAAAAAGACAAACAAACACAGATGAACATTTAATGAAATTCCCATATATAAACGGAGGAATTTTCGCAGAAAATCTTTCGCCTGTTTCGCTCGATGTTACAGCATATCTCAAGCTTCTTAAATGTTGCGAGTTCGATTGGTCTGGTATTTCAGCTTCAATCTTTGGTTCGCTTTTCCAAGGTGTGATGGATGAAAAGTCCCGAAGGCAGCTCGGTGCTCATTACACATCAGAATTAAATATTCTAAAAGTTATTCATCCGCTTTTCTTGGATGAACTTTATATCGAATTCGACAAAGCAAAACACGATAGAAAAAAGCTCGAAAAATTTCACGAATATTTAACCACTCTTACATTCCTCGACCCAGCATGTGGGTGTGGAAATTTCTTAGTTACCTCATACAGAGAACTTCGCAGGCTTGAACTTGAAGTTTTGAAAAAACTTCGCAAAGACCAAAAGATGGTTCTCTTTGGGGCGGAAGACATTTCAAAAATAAATGTTAATCAGTTCTACGGAATAGAAATAGAAGAATTTCCAGCGCTTGTTGCTCGAACAGCGATGTATTTGGTAGATCATCAAATGAATATGGAACTTTCCGAAACGTTTGGTCAAGCCTATGCTCGTATTCCACTTCGTGAGCCTGCGACAATTGTTCATGCAGACGCACTCGCAATAGACTGGGAAGAAGTGATTCCAAAAGAAAATCTTTCATATATTTTGGGAAATCCGCCTTTTGTCGGCGCCCGAATAATGAGTAAAGAACAAAAAGAAAGTTTCTTGAAAGTGTTTGAAAATGCAAAAGGAGCAGGGAATTTGGACTTTGTGACTGCTTGGTATGAAAAAGCTGCGAAATACACGCAAAACACAAAAATAAAAACAGCTTTCGTGTCCACAAACAGTATTTGCCAAGGTGAACAAGTGGGAATTCTTTGGAAAAGACTTAAAGAAAAGTATGGAGTGGTTATACATTTTGCTCATCAAACTTTCAAATGGAATAACGACGCTCCGGGGGTTGCTGCGGTATATTGTGTAATTGTTGGTTTTGCAACGTGCGACACACCAAAGAAATATCTTTTTGAATACGAAACAATAAAAAGTGAACCGAAAGAAAGAGAGGTTGAAAATATTAATGCGTATTTAGTTGCGAGTGAAGACGTGTTTATTGAAAATAGAAGAAAGCCTATTTGTAATGTTCCGGAAATTGTTTTTGGAAGTATGCCAAACGATGGTGGAAATTTCTTATTCACAGAAGAAGAAAAAGAAGAATTTCTTAAACTTGAACCAAATGCAGAACAGTTTTTCAAGGACCTTATTAGTGCAAAAGAATATTTGAATGGAGAAAAAAGATATTGTTTGTGGCTTAAGGGTGCTGATCCAAGTATTTTGAAATCACTCCCAAAAGTTTTAGAAAGAGTTGAAAGTATTAAAAAATTGAGAGGTGAAAGTGCGCGAAAAGAAACTCAAGAATTAGCAAAAACCCCAACGCTTTTTGGAGAAATACGACAACCTGATTCTCAATATGTTTTTATCCCTCTAACATCTTCAGAAAATAGAAACTATATTCCTTTTAGTTTTTTTGATAAAGAAAAAATTTCAAATAACACAGCTAGTGTTGTGCAAAACGCCACACTCTATCATTTTGGAGTTCTTCAGTCTCTCCAACACATGACATGGGTGAATTATGTGTGTGGAAGACTTGAAAGTCGTTATAGGTATTCAAACAATCTTGTTTATAACAATTTCCCTTGGCCTGAAAATGCGACAGATGAACATAAGAAAAAAGTAGAAGACTGTGCTCAGAAAGTCTTGGATGTACGAGCCCAATTCCCAAACAGTTCACTTGCAGATTTGTACGATCCAAACACTATGCCACCAGAGTTGGTAAAAGCTCACGATGAACTCGACAGAGCAGTGGACACTTGCTATGGACGAAAGTTTGCCAACAAAGAAGATCGAATCGAGTTTTTGTTCGAACTATACAAAAAATATACAAACTCAAAATTATTATAAAATACCACTACGTCTTCGCAAGAACTGTTCTTGTGAGTTTTTCAGCACCGACCACTTCATCCCGTACAACATAAAAGTTATTTTTACGATAACGAAAATGGTAGAATACGTGTATGAAAAAAATACTTATAACCATACTCGTTATTATGTTGCTTGGCGCAGGGTATTATTTTATTTCTCCACTTTTTATAAATAAAGTAGTCAACGAAACAGTACCTGTTGTCGAAAATACGGAAGGTACGAGTGTTGAAGTTGTAAAACAAGGTCAGTTTACCGGCTTTGATAAAATCCATACGGGGTCTGGTACGGCAAGTGTCATATCGATTGGTGATAAAAACTATATTCGGTTTGAAGAAGATTTTGTGGTCAATAACGGACCTGACCTTTATGTAGGCCTTGGGCAAAACGGTAGTTATATAAAAGGTAGTGAACTTGGTGTGCTTAAGGGAAATGTGGGTTCTCAAAATTACGAATTGCCAGAAGGTGTATCTCCAGAAGAAGTTTGGATCTGGTGCAAAGCCTTTTCTGTGCCTTTTGCTAAAGCGGTATTACGTAATACAAACATATCAATCTAAGGTATTTTTACGACATCGAAAATGGTAAAATAAAAACAAGGTTTATAAGTTAGATTTATTTTTTATGTCAGAAACAATGTTTATGTGGGTCATTTCTATTTTGCAGATTTTGATCGCGGGCGGGCTTATTAATGTGTGGCTTCTTCGGTCGGGACGTGCGACAAAATACCGTGGTTCTGGAGCGCAAACTATGAAAGAAGAATTTGCCGTCTACGGTCTGCCGTCGTGGTGTATGTATGTGGTCGGGTTTTTGAAAATGGCCATCGCTCTTGTGATGATCGCTGCTCTCTTTATGCCACAGATCATGTATCCACTCGGTTTTCCGGCGTTGATAGTGCTTTCTGTTCTGATGCTCGGCGCTCTTTTAATGCATATAAAAGTTCGCGATCCGTTCATAAAAATGGTACCAGCGCTCATGATGCTCGCTATGGCTGTGGCAACTCTCTTCCTTATCCGTATCTTTTAGTGTGAGTAGAGACATACTTCTTGGCGAGGGGAGGTGTTGTTTTGCGTGACCAACTTAGGTACACTATCTCTATTATCCATTATGTAGTACTCAATTGTATATATGAACGTTTTTAATAACCCACAAAGTAACAGCCTCAAGATTCTTCTTGCTATTTTGGTTCTTTCAGGAATTGCGTATTTTAGTGTGACCGCATCTCGCACATCACAGCTCGACCAAGCAGCTCGAGTGTATGAAAAACCAGCTGCTGAGGGTCTTTCGTATGGGTGTGGTAACTATTCAAGTGTTGTTTTTGACGCAACAACCGATTCTTGTACGGTAACTACGTGTGGCGGTGTGTCTACCGTGTATTCATTTGACTATGACGGGTTTGAGGGCATTGCCGAATATACCAGTGAATATCTCCCTCCAGATGAGATGGATAGTACAGCAGCAGCTTGCAAGAAGGGTTCTCCACCTGCAGCAAATATCAACGGATCGAACATCATTTCACCAACAGAAAAACCTCAGTCTGCTACTCCTTCCTCAAAAAATACCGCTCGGTAGATGGTATACTCATTTTGATGAAGAACCATTCACCATGGCTCGCACAACTTCGACATACTCGGCCACCAACACCGCTTCTACATTCTATTGAAACAGACGTGTGTATCGTCGGTGCCGGTATCGCCGGAGTATCGACTGCGTATTTTACTTTAAAACATACCGACAAAGATGTCGTGCTCATCGAAGCCAATAAAGTGGCTCATGGTGCTACCGGACACAATGCTGGGCAGATCACCAGTTATTTCGAGACGTCGTTTGCAAGTCTTGTTGAGCGATACGGACTTGAAGACGCTGCCCGCGCGCAAAGAGCTATCGACGAAGATGCGCGGGTACTCCTCGAGTCGGTTATTTCTGAAGCAAAGCTCGACATGCCGTATTCGCAATTTGTCGGGCATGACGGACTCGTGAAAGAAGAACAGATCCTCGAATGCCTCGAAGATCTTCGTCTTATGGAAAGCGCGGGACTTCGCGCGCGTCCACTGATGATCGCACAGCACTGGAAAGCTGAGCATCCACTTCCTGCACAGTACGCACATCTGTACGAGGTTGTTGACCACGCAGACATCCTTTCGCTTCTTGAGTCACGAGACCCGCGGTATATTGCTGCAAAACCGTTTATTTCGGGTTGTATGAATAGCGCGCTCTTTTCCGAAGAGGTAGTTGGTTTTTTGCTTGCTACATATCCGGATCGTTTCAGGTTGTATGAATACACTTCTGCCAATACCATTAACCTTCTTGATGATGAAGTAGAAATAGTTGTTGGGCTACACATGGTAACGGCAAAAAAAGTAGTGCTCTGCACCAATGGCTTTGAAGCGCTTTCTATTCACGATAAATCACATGGAAAAGAAATCGACACTTCGTTTCATCATCATGTGGAAGGTATCGTTGGGTACATGGCAGCGTATCGAGAACCACTTACCCGAGCACCATTTGCGGGGATCTATAGCTCTATTGAAGAAAAGGAACAAGGAAAGGTGAGTGATTCTATCGAACTTGCCGAGCCGTATTTCTATGTGACACGACGACCGTTTGATATCGAAGGCGATATGGAAAAGAAAAATCTAGTCTCGATCGGTGGGCCCGATCGCCGGTTGCCCGCAGCTGGTTTCTACGACTCGGGAAGTGAGTATCCGGAAGATATGGAAAAAATGGTGCATGAATTCATACACAAAACTTTTCACGATGAACCGCACACGTTCGAATTCCTTTGGCATGGGCTTATGGGCTACACAAAAAGCGGCGTGCGCATCATCGGCCCGGAACCGCTTTCACCGAACCTTATCTACAACTTGGGCTGTAATGGCGTTGGAATCCTCACGTCGGTCTATGGCGCCGACCGTGTTTCAAAAATGCTTCGCGGTGACACGCTCGCTCCGATGATATTTGATCCATGGGAAAAAGTTCCAAAGACCAAAATGTTTAAACTCCGCGGAATCTGGGAAGGATTGAAAAAGAAGAGGAAATAGGGTAGTATGCGTTTTGTTCTTTCGATTTGTTTATATCGTTGGTTCAAAAAACGGGATGTTTGCTTGGAAGCAGCAATTCATCTAAGTCGCGACTGACCGTTTTAAATTTCAGAAGTCGGCAGCCCAAACCTGCCGACTTCATTTTCGCCGTTGTAGCTCAGTTGGTAGAGCACACCCATGGTAAGGGTGAGGTCATCGGTTCAATCCCGATCAACGGCTCAGTGTAGGGTAAGGTATACGCCACCTTAGCTCAGTTGGTAGAGCACGTCTTTCGTAAAGACGGGGTCCCCGGTTCAATCCCGGGAGGTGGCTCAAAAAGGAAACCCCTGCGTGTGCAGGGGTTTTCATGTGTTAGCCCCCAGTAACAATAAGATGGGGCCATTTTGTTTTGATCAGATCCAGTACTCGTGTTTCAGGTGTGCGTCTTTCAACAACAAGCAGGTTTTCGGATTGCAGGATAACGTCTTGGGGACAGTTGCTTGTTTCTGAAAGATAGTAGACAACCACGTAGTGTTCTTTTTGGTTCTCGATAACATTCTCGATTTGAGCTCGACGGTAGCAATCTTTCTCTGGATAGTCAGTCAAACTTGTAAGGTGCAGTACACTTGTGTTGACGCCCTGTGATTGGAAGAATTCTTCTGTGTCAGGTAGCGTCTCAGGGTTGGTGTCGGGGTCTCCTAGTATCATGGTGGTATGGTTTTTTACAACTCTATCACTTGTAGGTCAAATAGCAAGGCTGCGCTCTAAAGGTCTTTGGTGTGCTAAAATCGCTTCATGGACAGCGAAGCTATCGACACAGAAATCGCAGATATTGAAGCCAGGATGGGGGAGGCGGATTTTTGGGCGGATAAAAATGCGGCGCAGGAAGCAGTGCGAAGACTTCAGACGCTTAAAGATCAAAAAGAAGGAGTTGCTGGTTTCGATAAAGGTGGCGCTATCATGACTATCATTTCTGGGGCGGGTGGTGATGACGCAGAAGATTTCGTGCGCATGCTTTTTGAAATGTATGAAAAGTTTTTCACCGCTCAGCGTTTTTCATACGCTATTCTCGACAGCGCGCCCAATACGCTCGGTGGGTACCGCAGTGTTTCGTTCGAAGTTTCAGGAAGTGGTGCGTATGGTCTTTTGAAACATGAATCGGGTGTACACAGATTGGTGCGCACCTCACCGTTCAATTCAAAAGGGAAACGTAGCACGAGCTTCGCGCTCGTGGAAGTGCTTCCGAAAATTCCGAAGATGGCCATGCCTGAGCTTCACGACGGCGATATTCAAGTGGAATTCTCGCGCGCTGGCGGTCCGGGCGGGCAGAACGTGAACAAGCGCGAAACAGCCGTCCGCGCAACGCACCTTCCTACCGGCATTTCCGTCCACGTCCGCGAAGAACGCAGCCAAGAACAAAACAAAGAACGCGCCCTCGAGATCCTCCGTGGAAAACTCTTCAAAAAAGCTGAAGACGAACACAAAAGCCTTGCGGAAAGTATGAAAACCACAAAAGGGACCGAAATCGAATGGGGAAGTCAGATCCGTTCCTACGTCCTGCACCCGTATAAGATGGTGAAAGATCACCGTAGTGGGCACGAAACCTCGGATGTGAAGGGGATTTTGGAGGATGGAGAGCTTATGCCTTTCATTGAAGCGGCAAAAGGAGTATAATAACTCGGTTACAGTCACGACTGACCTTTTGTTTTTATTGAACCATGATCTACTTCAACAACGTTTCAAAAATTTATTCTGGAGAAACTCCTTCTATCGACAACATCAACCTCACCATTGGGGCTGGGGAATTCGTATCCGTCGTCGGGCATTCAGGCGCTGGAAAGACGACGCTCATCAAGCTCATCCTTGCCGACGAAAAACCAACACAGGGAAATGTTTTCTTCGAATCATCCGACATTCATCGCCTTCGCTCAAAAGATCTCACCAAGCTTCGCCGAAAAATTGGCGTAGTATTTCAGGATTTCAAGCTTCTTCCCAATAAAACAGCGTATGAAAATATTGCGTTTGCTATGGAAGCAGCAGGAAAAACAGACGAAGAGATAGCCACCGACGTGCCGCACGTACTCGAACTCGTGGACCTCGCACACCGCATGATGCATTTTCCGCATCAGCTTTCGGGTGGAGAGAAGCAGCGTCTTGCTATTGCGCGCGCCATTATCACGCAGCCAGAAGTGATCATCGCCGACGAACCAACAGGAAACCTCGACCCGATCAATACCTACGAAGTGGTGCAGATTTTAAAAAAGATCAACGACCTTGGCACCACTATTCTTCTCACGACACACAACCGTGGCGTGGTGGAATCAGTCGGAAAGCGTGTTATCACCCTTGACCGCGGACGGATCGTGAGGGATGACGCAGATGGAAAGTACGTAATTTAATTCTACATGGTATAAAAGTATTTATGGCGATGCGAAACACAAAACGAATCATACGATCAGGTTTCAAGAATTTTTCCCGAAATGGAATCATTTCTTTCGCATCTATTCTCATCTCCACTATCACGCTCTGTGTGCTCGGTGGACTTATTTTTGTACAAGCAATTCTCAACCATTCACTCACGCAGATCGAACAGAAAGTGGATGTGACAGTGTACTTCACGACCGCTGCTCCTGAAACTGAAGTGCTTGATGTGAAAACATCTCTCGAAGCGCTTCCTGAAGTAGCTTCAGTGGAATACACTTCTGCAGATGATGCACTTGCTGCATTCCGCGACCGCCACCAGAACGACTACCTAACCCTCCAAGCGCTCGACGAACTCTCCGACAATCCACTCGGTGCTTCACTCAACATTAAAGCCAAAGATCCTTCGCAGTATGAAAGCATTGTGAAGCTTCTTGAAGGCGACACGGGTCTTTCAGATGCATCTTCTATCATCGACAAGATCAACTACCACCAGAACAAAGTCGTGATCGACCGCCTCAACCTTATCATCCACGGAGCGCGCACACTTGGTCTTGCTATCACTATCGTACTCGTAGCTATTTCTATCATCATCAATTTTAATACGGTGCGTCTCACTATCTACTTTGCTCGTGAAGAAATAGGCATCATGCGACTCGTGGGAGCGGAGAATAAATACATTCGCGGTCCGTTTATCGTGGAGGGTATGATCTACGGCACGATTGCTACAGTACTGACACTTCTTATTTACCTTCCTGTCACTATTTGGTTTGGCAAACGCATGACTGACTTCCTCGGTGTAAACCTCTTCGACTACTTTGCATCCAACTTCTTCCAAATCTTCGTGCTTCTTATCGTGTCTGGTCTCATCCTCGGATCACTCTCAAGCTTCCTAGCAGTTAGAAAATACTTAAAGAAATAGCGTATGAAGAGTACTGCACAGACCCCCAAATACATATTCGTTGTCGGGGGTGTCATCTCTGGGGTGGGAAAAGGAATCACCGCTTCGTCTATTGGAAAAATTCTTCAAGATCGTGGACTTACCGTCACTGCGCTTAAAATCGACCCGTATGTAAACGTGGATGCGGGCACTATGAACCCCACCGAGCACGGTGAGGTATTCGTCTTGAAAGATGGTGATGAAACCGACCAGGACATGGGTAACTACGAGCGTTTTCTCAACATCGACCTCACTCGTACCAACTACATGACGACAGGACGCGTGTATCAGAGTGTCATCGAAAAAGAGCGCAATTTGGAATATCAGGGGAAATGCGTGGAAGTGGTGCCGCATGTGCCGCTCGAGATTATCGCGCGTATCAAGAAAGCAACAGCAGATGCAAAAGCCGATGTGGCTATCATCGAAGTGGGTGGAACGGTGGGTGAATATCAAAACGTGCTCTTTCTTGAAGCGGCGCGTATGCTCAAGATCAAGAATCCAAAAGATGTGGTCTTCGTGATGGTTTCGTATCTTCCGATCCCTTCGAAAGTGGGCGAGATGAAGACGAAGCCGACGCAGTATGCGGTTCGCACTTTGAACGCTTCTGGAATCCAGCCGGATATCATCGTTGCTCGTTCGCAGGTGCCAATGGACGACAAGCGAAAAGAGAAACTCGCGTTTTCGTGTAATGTTCCGGAAGGAAATATCATTTCAGCTCCTGATGTGGATTCTATCTACGACGTGCCACTTAATTTTGAAAAAGAAGGACTCTCAGATATTCTTTGCGAAATGCTGGGCACTACGTGCAGTATTTCAGAAAGCCCCAGTGCAAAAGCATGGAAGCAATTCGTGAAGCGCGTGCACAGTGCGAAAAAGGAAGTGAAGATTGCTGTTATCGGAAAATATTTTGAAACAGGAGAATATATTCTTGCCGATTCGTATCTTTCAGTCATCGAGGCGATCAAATATTCGGGATACAACGAAAATGTAAAGCCTGTGCTTTCGTGGATTAATTCTGAAAAATATGAAAAAGATCCGAAGGCGATAAAAGAACTTGCGAAGTTCGATGGTATTCTCGTGCCGGGTGGTTTTGGAAAGCGTGGTATCGACGGTATTTTGAAAACCATTCAGTTTGCACGCGAAAAGAAAATCCCATACTTCGGCATCTGCTACGGTATGCAGCTCATGGTGGTGGAATACGCGCGCAGCAAGGCGGGAATGAAGGGTGCGCATACGGTGGAAGTGGATTCGAAGACGCCGTTTCCTGTGGTGCTCACGATGGCTGACCAAGTGGAGAAACTCAAAAACAAGACCTATGGAAACACCATGCGCCTCGGCGACTACCCTGCGAAACTCACGAAGGCAACCATTGCCGCCTCGGCGTACGGCACAGAGAATATCATCGAACGTCACCGTCATCGCTACGAAGTGAATCCAGAATACGTGGAGAAGCTTGAAAAAGCCGGCCTCGTATTCTCCGGCAAATCTCCAAGCGGCGATCTCTGCGAGATCGCCGAGCTCCCGAAAAACGTGCACCCATTCTTCCTCGGTGTGCAGTTCCATCCAGAATTCTTGGCCCGACCACTTCGTCCACACAAACTTTTCACAGCATTCATAAAAGCAGCTAGTAAGAAAAGATAACTATGAAAAAGGGTATTTGGATTAGTAGTATTGTCGTCCTGCTTATGGCTGGTGCTCTTGTGTTTTGGAAAATCTATTTAAAGAAAACAGGTATTGCTACAGACGGAGAGTATCCCAAATGTGGTGGTAAGATTTCCCCGTACTGTAAAGATATAGGGACATCGAGAAGTATTCACATTTCGCCAGGTTTATATCGTGTCTTTGAAGGTAGTTCTTATACTATTTTTGATGGAATACTTAAAGATAAAAACGGAGGTATCCTTGTTGATTTTGGTCCTGAATTTCGTGATACACAATGTCCACCACTGAGTGGGGGTTCAACTTCCGTTCGTCAGTACTTTGATGACAATCATTTAGTTGTTTTATTTAGCTGTAAGCCTTTTTACCAACTCTCGTATGGTATTCCTCCTCCGTATGGAATTACTCATATAGCACTCGTAAATATTAGTGATAAAAAAGTAGTTGGATGGAATATGTCTACTTTTTTAGAGTCAGAACCGCGCAAAAATTACACCCTATCGCTTCCTATAGATGAACGGCATGTCTTGGCCATTGAATATAGTCCTGAAGTTCAGTTTCAAACAAAAAGAGATGTTTTCTTTGGACTCTACAATCTATCGACTGATTCTTTTATTCGTTTAGAAGAACTTCCGAGAGGTTTATACTACCAGGATATAAATTCTATAAAGAAAAAAGAAGACGGAAAAAGCGCACTTGTTTCAACATCTCAAAGTTCTTCTTTTGTTGTTGATTTGGAAACCTTCAAGATTTCGGACGTAAAGATTAACCCAAAACTGCAGTATTAAATAGTTTCTTCTTCCTTTTCGAATCCCGTTCTGTAGATGGAAACCAACACATAGAGGAAGCTCATCGCGAGCGGGCCGATGAGGATACCGACTGGACCAAGGAGCGAGATTCCGCCGAGCACTGCGAAGAGGATGAGAAGCGGTGGTACTTTCAGTTTACTGCCGACGATGTATGGATTGAGAAGGTTGTCCACCATACCTACCAGTGCCGCCGCCCAGATTCCAAAACCGATAGCGTTGGCTGTTTCTCCTGTTGCAAGAAGAAACAGGATTACCGGTACCGCTACTATTGCGGTGCCGATGCTTGGGATGAGCGACGCAATACCCGCGAGTACTCCAAAGAGTGCAGGATTCGGTACATTAAAAATTGCCATTCCCACTCCCGAAAGGATTCCTTGCGCCACTGCGATGAGAAGGTATCCTTTGATAACGCCATTCACTGCTGCTTTGATTTTTTCAAAAATCTTGTTGTCAGCCATGTTGGGAAGTGGTGAGAGTTTCACCAACGACTTCTTCCATTCACTGCCGTCTTTGAGGAAATAGAATATGGAGAGAATCATGAGAAGGAATCCGAATATCGTGCTGAGTGTTGCGCTGAAAAATGTGGCGACATTGCTCGAAACAAACGTCACCAGCTCGGCGAGTTTGTCGTGAATATCAAATTCAAATCCTGGGGGAAGTACCGATTCCACTGACCGGCCAATGGTATCGAGGAATGGTCCAGCACTGCTGCTGTTGGTGATTGACTGGTACACACTCTCTGACTGTTTAAAGACAAGTACTCCTATACCAAAGAGCGGCCCCGCAAGCACGATGATGAAAAAGAGTGTCGTGAGAAGTGCTGCAATCCATTCGCGACCCTTGGTGACTTTGCTGCGGAGCCACGTGTGGATAGGGTGGAGCACAATAGCGAACGACGCGCCGAGGATGAGAGTGGTAAAGAAGGGGCTGAGGATCACGCCTGCAAATATGAAGGCGCCAATCAAAAGAACAAGAAAAAAGTATTTACCGATGTGTTGAGATTGCATGCAATCAGTATATCACGCGTAAACATCGAAACCGCCTAGAAGGGCGGTTTCTCGGAGGCCGAAGCCAACAATATTCCTACTATACTATTTTCTTTAAACGTAAACAACAAGGGGTATTATTGCCTTGAAAAAGAGGTGTATTTAGGGTATAGTAACCCCGTTATTGCACAGCGCTCTAACATATTGCCGGATCGTCTAATGGTAGGACTACTGCCTCTGGAGCAGTGTATCTTGGTTCGAATCCAGGTCCGGCAGCAGTCTAGTTTAGTATCGAAGGACCCAAAGGGGTCAGATACTAACAAGATATCTATTCCGTCATTGCATACCTGCTGAGAGCAGTATCCAGAACGAAAAGCCACCGGTAACTCGGTGGCTTTTCGTTTTCGTTAAAAATATTATAATTACTGCATGCAAGAAGTTTTGTGTAAAAACAAAAATGATCTTTGGAATTGGCTCAAAAAACACCATACTCAGAAAGATAGTGTTTGGCTTGTCTACTATAAGCCGAGTCTCAAGTTGGGAGATTTAGATAAACAATCAATCGTAGATTACTGCCTCTGCTTTGGTTGGGTAGATAGTGTCGTCGGCAAAATGGACGATACGAAAACAAAGATCCGTATTTCTCCTAGAAGCCCAAAGAGTAAGTGGAGTAAGGTCAATAAAAATAATATTAAGAGGCTTATCAAAGAGGGAAAAATGCAGCCCTCAGGACTAGCTGTAGTGAAAGCTGCTAAAAAGTCAGGTATGTGGAATGCATTGAATGACGTTGAGAATCTTGTTGTCCCAAAAGATCTTGAGGTTGAGCTTAAAAAACATTCACTTCAAAAACAGTGGGAATCACTCAGTAGAAGTAATAAGCGAATGTATTTAGAAACATTGCTTAATTCAAAGAAGGACGAGACAAGACAAAGGAATATCAAAAAAGTAATCGAAACCCTTCAGTTAGCTAGGTAAATAACTTTTTCTTTAATGCTGATCTTGCTCTTTAGGCACTGAATCAGGTCGCGCTTTTCGAAGAGTGATCCGTGGCTCAGTAGGTACTTCGCGTAGTTACGAATGTCAGCATCTTTAGCACTGTATTCCGCAGCGGGTTTCCCCATGATTCCTGAGTGGAACTTTTTGTTTCGTTCGTCCGCAACTACACATATGACGTAAGTGGAATGCTGAAGTCGCTTGATGCTGGTATTCTTGCTGGCGCAGGGATCGATTGTGACCCCGAAGCGCCATACGATACTACGAATGAGTTTTATCAGAAATGTCTTAATCACGGCAAAGTCCTCGTGACTCCGCACATCGCTTTTGCAACCAAAGAAGCAAGTGCGAATGGACGAGAAAAAGCAATTCAAAATATTGAAGCGTATTTGAAAGGTGAGCCGCAGAATGTGTTGATGAAGGTGTAGTTTGTATGTAGGGGGAGTTTCCGGACAGATTTCTAAAGTAAATATGCTAAATCGGGTAACCTTCGACACGTGGAAGGACGCAAACTGCATGCTCATTAGACGAAAAAACCGGTAAACCAGCCAACATGGTTCTCGGTAATAGTAATTTGAATCGAGTGGTATAATACGTTTTATGAATGCTGAACACAGAAATTGTCAGAATTGCCAAAAAGGCTTTACCGTTGAACCTGACGACTTTTCGTTTTATGAAAAAATGAAAGTCCCTCCACCAACATGGTGTCCTGAATGCAGAATGCAACGTAGACTCGCATGGAGAAATGAGCGTAACTTGTTTCGTAGAAAAGATGCGCATACAGGCGCTGATTCTTTTTCTGGTATTCCCGCTGAAGCGAATATTCAGACATACGAAACCACCTATTGGTATGGTGACGAATGGGAAGCAACTGAGTATGGTGTTGACTATGACTTTTCTCGACCATTCTTTGAACAATTTCAAGAACTTCTTTCTCGTGTGCCTATCATGGCAAAGTCTTCCGCTGGTTTTATGTTGAACTCGGATTATTGTAATGAAGCAGGAAGACTTAAGAATGCGTATCTTTGTTTTGATGCGGACTTTGTTGAGGATTCGGCCTATTTGGTAAAGGTAACGAATATAAAAAGTTCTTTTGACTCGCATGAAATTATCGATAGTGAACTTTGCTACGAATGCGTCATGGTGTATGGATCGTACAGAACATTCTTTTCAGTTGATTGTGAAAGTTGTGTTGATGTGTGGTTCAGTAAAGGACTACGAGGCTGTACGAATTGTTTTGGCTGCGTGAATCTTCGTGGTAAGTCATATTATTTTTTCAATGAACCACTTTCAAAAGAGGAATATGAAAAAAAGATGGAAGAATTAAACCTGTCTTCTTTCCAGTCAATTTCAAATATAAGAAAACACATCTTTGATTTTTGGCAGAAGTTTCCGGTGAAGTACTATCATGGGAGTAGAACTGTCGGCTGTACCGGTGACAGAGTCAGTGACTCAAAGAACGTGAAAGATTCTTTCTCTGTTATTGATGGCGAGAATATGCGCTACATACAGATCAGTGTTCTTAAAGCTGCAAACTCGTATGACAGTACGCAACTTTTTATGAATATAGAAAATGCGTATGAGTGCATGACATGTGGTGACGGTGCCTATGGACTCAAGTATTGTTTCAACTCCTTTGGAGAAGTTCGCGACTTGGAATACTGCGGATATTGTTTCGGGTCATCAGACTGTTTCGGATGTATTTCACTTAAGAAAAAGAAATATTGTATTTTAAACAAACAATACACAAAAGAAGAATACGAAGCTCTTGTGCCTAAAATAATTCAACACATGAACGACATGCCCTATGTCGACAAACAGAGAAGAGTCTATACGTACGGCCAGTTTTTCCCTTTTGAATTTTCCCCGCTTGCATACAACGAAAGCTTGGCGCAGGATTATATGCCGTTAACCAAAGAAGAGGCTCTTGAAAAGGGGCTTGTATGGCGTGAAGTTAGTGCGAAAGAATTTCAGACGACTATGCTGGGTGAGCATGTGCCGGACATGATTGATGATGTGTCTCAAGATATTACAAAAGAGGTTATTGCCTGTGAAAAGTGTAAACGAGCATATCGTATTATTCCGATGGAGTTAGATTTCTATAAACGTATCAAACTTCCTCTTCCTCATACGTGTCACAATTGTAGATTCTTAGAACGCTTTACATTTATTAATGAACCTAAACTGTATCACCGCTCTTGTATGTGTACGGAAGAAAGTCACAATCACGCCGATAATACCTGTCTCAATGAATTTGAAACTTCGTACGCTCCTGACCGATCCGAAATAGTATATTGTGAGAACTGTTACCAACAAGAAGTCTTTTAATATAAAGGCTTTTTTAACTATGCCATCTATCAAAACCCCAGGTCTCACCGTTGCAGCATCGCGAAATGGAAGAGGGATTTTTACGACGCGTTCTTTTGCGGCAGGAGAAACGGTGTTTGAGGTAACAGGCAGGCTGATAACCTGCGACGAAGACGAAGATGTTGATGAAGAAACTCGCTCTAACACGTATCGCTACGATGAGAATCTCTACCTCAGTCCGAAAGGCCGTATTGGCGACTTTCTCAATCATTCCTGCAATCCCAATGCGCGAGTGGTGAAAGAAGGGAAGAACCTTTTTATAGAAGCAATACGAACGATCGCACAAGGGAAAGAAGTGTTGATAGATTATTCCACTATCACCGCATCCGACGATATTTGGAAAATGAAATGCAATTGTGGGAGCGCGAAGTGCCGAAAGAATATAGGAAGGTTTGTGTCCTTGCCAAAAGAGATCAAGAAAAAATATATAGAAAAAGAAATCGTCCCTGAGTATATACGTGCGATATGACCGAAAGCACACCCCAGCTCTTTTCCTTGCTAGGTTTTATCCTCGCATGACAATAACGACTGTGTAGAAGATATATAAGGCGATAAGTACGATTCCTTCTATACGGCCGAGACTATGTCGTTTAAAGACAAACATGCTCACAAAGAGGATAATAGCCGCACCAACGGCAACCAGTACATCGAAATTCAAAATTGAAGCAAATGTAAGTGGCTTTATTACCGCGCTCAGACCAAGGATCCAGAAAATATTAAAAATATTTGAGCCGACGACGTTTCCAACCGCGATGTCAGAATTTTTCTTGTACGCTGCCACTGCAGAAGTTGCAAGTTCAGGAAGCGATGTTCCTATAGCAACAATAGTAAGCCCAATGAGCGCTTGGCTTAAACCCAAGCTCACCGCGATGTGTGTAGCGCCGTCAACGATCCATTGCCCTCCGAGCACAAGTCCGACAAGTCCAAGAAGTATCATTCCAACTGATTTCCAACCGGAATGTACCACTGAGTGTTCAGTAACCGAAGGCGTGTCTTTTTGTGTCCTTGCAATGCTAAATGTGTAGTACAAAAAAATAATGAAAAATGAGGTGAGTACTATTCCATCGATACGAGTGAGGATATTGGCGCTTGCGCCGTCGAAAAGAACGTCGTTTGCCATCACAAAAACAAGAAGTGCTGCAAGAAGACATAACGGGATCTCTTTCCAGACCGTTCCTTTTGTGACCGTGATCGGATAGATGACTGCGGTGACACCAAGTATAAAAAGCATATTGACGATGTTGCTCCCGATGATATTTCCGATAGCGATATCAGTGGTCCCTTGTATTGAGGCGTAAAGATTCACAAAAAGTTCAGGTGCAGATGTGCCAAACGCAACAATAGTGAGACCAATTACCAGGTTTGATATATTGAATTTTCGAGCCACCGAAGATGCGCCGTCTACAAGAAGATCAGCTCCTTTGATAAGAAAGAAAAAACCAACGACGAGCAATATATATGTCATGTCAGGATTCTATCATAGGCCGGCGATCGGGTCAGCTTATAGCGCCTTTTTTGAAGCCTTTCGTTTTTTGTGGCCCTTGTGTAATCGTCTGATCGCAAACACGATTCCTGTCACCACAAGTAATCCGAGGATAAGAATGAGTGATGCGTGTCCTCCGAGTATTTGAGCAAGAGCGTTTCCTCCATATACGCCGACAAATGCCCATATGACAGAACCGATCCCGCTGTACAGCACATATCTTCGAAACCGTATGCCGCGCATGGCAGCAAGAATCGAGGGAGTAGAGCGAACGACGGGGATCAGTTTTCCAAAAATGACGACCACTGCAAGGTGTCTATCAAAAATATCCCACCCCTTTTTATTTTTTTCGCTTTCAATAAACTTTTTAAACCAGCGGTGATGTTTCAAGTATCGGCCTGCCAGAAAGCCGATCATGTCTCCCAAGAACGTACCTATTGCTATGACTACCACAGCCAGGAGTGGCTTCACGAAACCACCCTCGGAAAGGCTTCCAATGAGGAGCGCTACGGTGCCTCCGGGGAACAGTGACCCAACTACTGGCACGCCTTCGATGAACGAGGAGAAAAATATCAGGACATAGCGAATGGCCTCAGGAACGCTGTAGAAGACGGCTGTAAGATTTTCTGTGATAGGCCCCATGGTGCTCAGAGTATACCATCTTATGGAATAAGATGAGTCAGAGTCGGTTTCTTGATAGGTACAGCGAAGTGTTGCTTTAGGGTATATACTTACCATATGGCCACAAACACACCCCAGTCTGAAGAAGATTTTAAGAAAAAGCTCACACGAGAGCAGTATGAAGTGTTGCGAGAGAAAGGCACCGAAGCTCCTTTTTCCGGGAAACTCATTCATCCCAATGCTGATGGCTTTTATACGTGCGCGGCATGTGGAAACCCGCTTTTCAAAGCTGAGGCAAAGTTTGATTCAGGAACAGGCTGGCCAAGTTTCGACGAGGCGCTTCCGGGAGCTGTGAAAAATATCGAGGACACGTCTCACGGAATGATGAGAACTGAAACAGTTTGTGCTGTCTGTGGTTCACACCTCGGACATGTCTTTGATGATGGTCCGACGTCGACTGGAAAAAGGTACTGCATGAACTCAGTGTGCTTTGAAGATTTTAACGACAAAAATCATGAATAAAAAAATAGTACTCGCGGGTGGATGTTTTTGGGGGCTTGAAGATTTGATCAGAACACAAAAAGGAGTTGTCTCTACCGAAGTCGGCTACACGGGTGGCACAAACGAAAACCCAACATATGAAAATCATCCAGGTCATGCGGAAGCGGTGGAGATCGAGTATGACCCTACACAGACATCATATAAAAATCTCCTTGATTTCTTTTTTCAAATTCATAACCCCACAACGCTCAATCAGCAGGGAAATGACAGAGGTACGTCGTATCGCTCCGCTATCTTTTATGGCAACGATGAAGAAAAAAAAGAAGGAGAAGCGTTTATCAAAATAGTGAATGAATCGAAGCGGTGGAAAGATCCGGTGGTGACCACTCTGGAACCTTTGGGAGTCTTTTATCCAGCCGAAGGCTACCACCAAGACTATCTCCAAAAGAATCCCGGAGGCTACACGTGCCATGCCATATGGTTTGATAGTTACTTAAAACAGGACAGTTGAAATAAGAAGGTATGAGAGTTTTTGTGTAATTATAAGAATAGTATGATGGAGGCGTAGTAAAGAATATGGAAAATACAATAAAACCACAACGCCTTTTCTGGGGAGTGAATCATGGAATGCCTCCCGGAGCGATAGTTGGTGAATTAGGGAGTGAATTTATTCCTTGGGATGTACTGAAGGAAGAATTGCAGGCGCGAGTATCGGAGTGTTCTCAGATCACTGAAAAGAATGCGCGCGTGCGACTGAATGATCTTGATGGAAAGAAAGACTGGGTGATTGAAATAGTCGATCCGGTTGATACGGTTATCGGATCTATCTGGATAGGCGGCGATCCGGAAAATGAATGGGCTCAAGACGGCCTTGTGAGGATTGGAAAAGCGCATTCGCGCACGAGTCACGAAGTGTATCAAGTGATGCAGCGGTGGTCTGATGGGAGTTATGTGTCTGTTCTGTCTAGTAAGTAGTTGTTTCATGCAAACATTCAGTAACCGTGTTATAAAAATCGCACTTGAGATTCCTAAAGGAAAAGTTGCCACATATGGCGGCATTTCGCGCGCCGCAGGTGGAGGAAGCATGGCATCGCGGAGTGTTACGGGAATTCTTGAAAAAGCATATAATAGCGGGGTTAAGAATATTCCGTTTCATCGCATCGTATATTCGGATGGACGAGTATGGATGAGTCCGAAGTATAAAAAGGAACGGATGACTCTGTATAAGCAAGAGGGAATTGAGATTGACACGAAAGGGAAGATTGTGAATTTTAGGGATATTGTTTTGGAGTTTAAATAAAATGTCTACGATTTATACAGATACGAATCGCTACCTCATAAAACAAGCATCTGCGGATAAGATTATTGGCAAGTGGAAAGATGTAGTTGACGAAATAGTGCGAAGCTACAAAGAGCATCTCGACGATGCGCTTCTTTCTGTGTATATCGCCGGAAGTGTCGCTCATGGTACTGCTGTGGAAGTGACTTCAGATGTTGACTCATATGCAATCGTGAATTTGAGTAAGGAAGAAATCGAAGCAATGGAATCTCTTTTTTCCACTGAGCGAAAAAGGATTAACGCGCTGTTTCCTTTTCAACGACGAGTCGAAATGTATCTTGTGCCTGGCGACGCTCTTTCTGAAGGAAAAAAGTTTCAAATGAAGGTGTTTGCAACGTGTGTATATGGGAAAGATTTTAGTAGCGAATTGCCAGACTACAGACTAGACAAAGAAACAATCGGGCGCGTTCGTGTGAATATGGGAAGGGGTATTGAAACTGCGCTTAAAGAATTGCAGGAAAACGATGATAGTGAAGAGATAAAAAAGATAACTGCGTGGATTTCAAAACGCCTCATTCGCTCTGCTGGAATGATGTGTATCTGGAAACAAGATTTCTTCACTATGGAACTGGTAAAAATGATGGAGCTCGTGAAAGCTGAATATCCGCAAAAAGAAGAAGAGTTTTCTTTGTTGTACGGATGGACTCAGAATCCTCCGTCTGATAAAGAACCGGTAATGGACATTTTGAATTCTTTTGGTGAATGGTTAGTGGAGGAGGATAAGAGAGTTTTTGAAAATAGTAATTAAAGTAAATAGACATGTTCGACGCTCGTATATTTCCTAAAGATTTAAAAGATGCTGAAGAAGTTCTTCGTCGTGAGAATGCGGATTTTAAAGGTGAATATAGTATTACCGACAAAATCTATGTTTCCAAAGAGCCGTCTCAAACACTGGGTAACGTTTTTTTACGTCTTCGGATAGTGCCGAAGAATATTTGGAATGAGTCGGCAGTTATTGTGTCTATAAAGAATACTGAACTCGCAAGCATTGGAAAGCAATCAGTCATTCCACTCAAAAAAGGATTTGAAACAGAAGCTGAGGCGGAAGCGTTTATACAGGAGAACTACGCTGATCAATTTGAATTTTCTTTTTCTTTCGACCGAATTGGCTGGCAGTATTTTCTCGGAGAAGATGGAGTTGATCTGGAAGATATAGAATCTCATCCGTCGATAGAATTCAAATCGAAAACTGAAGAAGGGTTGCGCGCGCTACTCAGGCGTTTCAACGTTGATGCGTCTCAGGTGATTTCAGGACCATCGGTGGTGGCGGTGAAAGAAGTTTTGAAAAGATAAAATCGGTATCTCTTTGTTGTTTGGTATACTTATTCTCATGAAAATGAAAACCTACAAAACGGTCGACGCATACATCGCTTCATTTCCCAAAGAGGTACAGAAACGTTTGAATGAGCTTCGCTTGGCTATCAAAAAGAACGCGCCGAAGGCTGAAGAGAAGATTAGCTATGGCATGCCGGGGTACACGCTTGGGTCGCCGCTCGTGTATTTTGGCGCTTTCCAAAAACATATCGGCTTCTATGCAACACCTTCTGGGAACATCGCATTTCGAAAAGAACTTTTAAAATACAAAACGTCAAAAGGCGCCGTGCAGTTTCCGTTCGACAAGCCGCTTCCACTAACGCTCATCGCGAAAATCGTGAAATTTCGCGTGAAGGAAAATATCGAAAAAATGAAAATGAAGAAGCAAGCGATTAACAAGTAATCCACCCGTGTCACACTTCGTCTACATCCTTGAATGCGCCGACCTTACACTGTATGTGGGTGCAACGAACAATCTTGAAAAGCGGGTGCATCAGCACAACACTTCGAAAGCTGGTGCGCATTATACGAAAATCCGTAGGCCTGTTGTTTTGAAATATTCAGAAACATTCGAGACTCTCACAGAGGCAAGAGCGAGGGAGGCCGAGCTCAAAAAGTGGACGAGAGAAAAAAAGATGCAACTTATTTCAAAAAATAACAGTAGATGAGTGGCGCTTAGGTATGTTTTCTTTTTTGGATTTTGTGTGGTATTCTGTAAAAAAAATTAAAATCATATCTCATGAAACGTAAACTTATCGCCGAAGGCGTAACGGTTCCCAAGAAAGATGAACAAGGGAAGATTCATTTTGTGCGCGTACCTCGGAGTTCTATAAAAACAATTGAAATACCTAGAGAGGTAGAGGTAAAAATCTATACAAATTATTTTATGGATAGAATCTACATGCAACTTGCTTCCGAGAACGATCGAAAGGCTATGAAGGATCAGTTCGTAGTTTAAATATAAAAAGCTGTTTATCGTAAGATAGGCAGCTTTTTTTTGTGTAGCATACTGGGGTATCACTTCAGTTTTTTGATTGGTATACTGTAAGTATGAGAATAAGAATCCTTCGATTTGGTTTATGTGTGGTGGCATGCACTGCTGTTGTTTTTTCAGTCGCATACGCACAAACAGAAACCGACAAAGTACCACCAAGCATTTCGAGTGTGGCAGCTGAAAATGTTGGCCGAAACAGCGCGACTGTCACGTGGACAACAGATGAGCCTGCTATCGGGCATGTTGAATACGGAGTGAGCAGCGACGCGCTCGATCGAGTATCAAGCGACAAACTACAAACAACTCACTCTTTGGAACTTCCCGATTTGTTTGCCGGAGCAGAGTACGTGTTTTGTGTCGGTGCTGTTGACGAAGCGGGGAACGAAGCACAAGAATGCGGCTTTTCTTTCACTACGATTACTGTTCCTACTCCCGACCGCATTCCTCCTGTTCTCACTGGTATGAGAGTCGTATCTGTGTCTGAAACATCGGCAACGATTCAGTGGGATACCGATACACCAAGTGATGGGCGTGTGCGATATGGTACCACTGAAGAATATACGAGTGAGACCGCATTTGAAGAAACGTTTAATACCACACATACACAGGTGCTCACCGATTTGTCTGGGGGAACACTGTATCATTTCAAAATTTCTATGGTTGATGAGTCTGGTAATACGGCAATTTCTGAAGACTATTTATTTACCACAACCAGTCAGCGCTCGGGAGGTGGATCACATACTTCTCCTCAGTTGCCTATAGATGATGTAAAAGCAACCGATGTCACCAGCGCGCACACTACGGTCACGTGGAATACCGAAGTGCCAACTGCTTCGTACGTTGAGTACGGCGTAACCAGTTCATATGGATTGAGTGCTACTCATACTGGTGAACCCAAAACACATCATGAGCACCAACTCACGTCACTCATCGCCAACACTGAGTATCATTTTCGTGTTGTGTCTTCAGATAGTGACGGAGGAGTGTCGTATTCTACCGACCACACATTCACGACACAAAAAGGAGCAGGCGACAGTACTCCTCCGCTTCCCGTTACAAATCTTGCTGTCACTCGGGTGACACCATACTCGGCTGTGGTGAGCTGGACTGCCCCCGCCGACGCTACGGGAGTGCTTGCCTATGATATCAACCGCTCGAAGCGTGTGATTACCGAAGAGAGTTTTGAAGATACTGAAACGATCCACGATACAGAAATACTTCTTCGTACTCCATCTAAAGAGGGTGACAGGTACAGCTATACAGTCGAAGGACTCACGCCACGCTCTGTGTGGTACGTTGCCCTGCGCTCGATAGATACCATGGGGAATGTGTCGCTCATATCAAATAACGCAGTACTTAATACTCTCGATGTATCGGATGTTCCTGGGATAGCACTTTCGCAGGTAGAGAATGTAGAAGCGGTTGGTTTGGATCGTCTTGTCTCGATCGCATGGAAATATCCTTTGCAAGGAGGATCTCGTGTGCGTGTTGTGCGCGGCACGTCTTCGTATCCAGACACTCCTACCTCAGGTACGCTGATATACGAAGGTGGCCGTACGATGGTGAGTGATGCGGGTCTAGTGAATGGAAAAACGTATTACTATTCTTTGTTCCTCTATGGTGAATCAGCTTCGTATTCAGAACCCGTCCAGTTTGCTATTGCTCCGTACGCTGAACGATTCCATTACCACGTGCTTCGAGTAAAAGAAGATGTTCCACAAAAAAGTATTACAAAAAATCTTTCAAGAGGTGACAAAAGTACAGAAGTAGAACACCTCCAAGAAATACTCGCAACTGATCCGTCCGTGTATCCAGAAGGATTAGTGACTGGTTTCTTTGGAGTGCTCACCGAAAAAGCAGTAGAGCGTTTGCAGCAGCGTCTTGGTCTTACCTCTACCGGCCGTGTTGATGCTCCGACTCGAGAAGCACTTTCGCAGACCTTTTCTGAGACATCTCTTGAAGAAGAAACACAAGAAGGGTTGGTGCACGCTCTTTCATATGATCTTTCGTACGGTATGAGTGGCCCCCATGTGCGCATGTTCCAAACATATCTTGCTCAAAAAGGATTTCTCAAACCTGCGCACGTTACCGGATTTTTTGGAAGCCTCACTCGGGCTGCAGTTCAGTCTCTTCAGCGCATGTACGGGATCACACCGTCGTCAGGACATGTGGGTTCTATGACACGCGCGAAGATCCTCGAAAATAGATAAAGGAAGCATACTCCGGTATACTTACACTCTATGAAAAATATACTCATTGTCGGTGCTCTGCTTGTTGCCGGTTTTTTCGCGTTTCGTTTTTACTACAGGACACCTGCGGTACATACTTCTCCCGCTCCTGTACCTTCAGAGTTTTCAGAAATGTACACACAGAACACTAACGGATTTTCAATTTATTACAAAAAAGGCTATACCGTTGATGAATCGTATATCTACCAGATGAATCCCGAGAAAATGATCGCTGGAGTGAAATTCACCATACCTGCTTCTATGAAAGGAAATACAAATCTTTCAAACGACAGCTATCTGAGTGTTGAGCAGATCTCAAATACTGAAACCTGTAGCGCCGATCTTTTCCTTGATGGTTCGCACTCTGCCGAAGAAAGAATTGAAAATAGCACGACGTACTCTTTTGTTTCTGCTGAAAATGCCGGAGCGGGTAATCGATATGAAGAAACAGTGTACGCACTTCCCGGAACAAACCCCTGCGTCGCCGTCCGCTATTTCATCCACTACACCAATATCCAGAATTACGATCCAGGTACGATCCGCGAGTTCGACCGCGACGCGCTCTTGAAAGAATTTGATGCGATGCGAAAAACGCTGGTGGTGAGTCAATAATGTCAGCGTACTGTTCCAAAGTATGCTATGCTTTTTACCTGTATGACCAACGAATCAATTATTTCAATAAAGAATCTTAGTAAATCATTCAAAGAGGTGAAGGTGCTTGAAGGTATCAACCTGGAAGTTGAAAAGGGAACAATGCTCGCGCTCCTTGGCCCGAACGGTGCTGGTAAAACAACAACGGTGCGTATTTTGAGTACACTGCTCAAACCTGATGGTGGAACGGTGACTGTTGCAGGAGTTGATATTATGCAAAACCCAAATGGTGTCCGTTCAAACATTGGCCTGACTGGACAGTATGCTGCCGTGGATGAATTCCTTACCGCGCGCGAAAACTTGCTTATGATGGGACGTCTCTATCACCTTGGCAAGGCTGATGCGAAGCGCCGTGGGGAAGAGCTTCTTGCAGAGTTTGACCTCATGGATGCAGCCGACCGTATTGTGAAAACCTATTCAGGAGGTATGCGTCGTCGCCTCGACTTGGCAGCCAGCCTTATCGCAACTCCACCTATTCTTTTTCTTGATGAACCGACAACTGGCCTTGATCCGCGCAGTCGTATAAAAATCTGGGAGATCATCAAAAAGCTTTTGAAAGAAGGAACAACCATTCTTCTCACAACGCAGTATCTTGAAGAAGCCGATAAGCTTGCCGACAAGATCGCGGTGCTTGATCATGGAAAAATTATTGCCTATGGAACGGCCGATGAGCTCAAAGCAAAAGTGGGTAAAGACCGACTCGAATTGGTGATTGCAGAAGAAAGCAATTTTAGAGAGGCGCAGAAAATCGCGGGAGGTGAAGCGGTGGTTGCAAAAGAAGACGATCGCATCATCAGTCTCACAACTGATGGAAGTGTCGACAACATCAAAACTGTTCTGGATACAATGGAAAAAGCCGGCATTCGCCTTGAAAGCTTTTCGCTTCACAAGCCAACGCTCGATGATGTGTTCTTGAAACTTACCGGACAGGCTGCAGTAGAAACTAAGGAAACTAACGAGTAGTAATATGGAAACACCAACAACACACAACGATATCGCTATTCCAATGAAACGATCGAAGTTCTACTTCGCGTTTTCAGATACCGGAGTGCTTATCAAGCGTAGTCTTACCCACATCATCAAGAATCCCGATCAACTTCTTTCGGTAGTCATTTCGCCGATTATGTTTATGCTTCTTTTCCGGTACGTGTTCGGCGGAGCGATCAACACGGGGGATACGAGCTACGTGAACTATCTGGTCGCTGGTATCTTGGTGCAAACAGCCGCGTTTGGTGCGCTCACTACTTCGCTTTCTGTTGCCAATGACTTAAAACAAGGAATCATCGAACGATTGAAGTCTCTTCCGATAGCATCTTCGGCTGTACTCACGGGGCACGTTGTGGCCGACCTTGTGCGAAATGTTCTTTCGTCAGTTGTTATGATCGGTATCGCGCTTCTCGTCGGTTTTCGTCCTACTGCAACGGTAGGTGATTGGTTCCTCATCCTCGGTCTTCTTCTTATTTTCACGTTCGCTATTTCGTGGCTTTCGGCTATCATGGGTCTTCTTGCAAAAACAGTCGAAGCAGTGCAGTGGCTTGGTTTTGTCGCTGTTTTTCCGCTCACGTTTGCTTCGAGCGCGTTCGTTCCGACAGATGGCATGGCAAAAGGAATCCGTGTGTTTGCTGAAAACCAGCCAGTCACGCATGTGATCGAAGCGATGCGTTCGCTCATGATAGGCACTCCAATGGGGAATCACGGCCTTTTGGCGGTGGTGTGGTGTGGTGGGTTCATCATTCTCGCGATACCACTTGCTGGATATCTTTTCAGGAAATATACAGGAAAGTAAGATACAATATACGTATGTCTCAATCCGCTAAAATACTCACCGGTCTTTTGGGAGTTGTCGTAGTACTCGGTGCTTTGTTTTTGTTTTTTAAAGAAAAAAAGAATGCGCAGGAAGATGCTGTGGGAGAATCGGAAGTGCGTGTTGTTGTGTCTGAATTTTCTTCAAAAATAACAAACGTCTCACTTCTCTTACCTCAGAGTCAACTCCGAACAGTGATGGAAAAAGAATATGCGCAGTATGTATCCGCAGAACTCATGGATGTGTGGGCACAAAACCCTACCAGCGCTATCGGTGATGCGAGAGGGTCTTCTTCTCCGTACGATATTGAAATTGTAAACATGTTTCGAAATGATGATGGCTCGTACATTGTAGAAGGGCACGTTCGGAGTCTCGAAGATGTTTCAGGTACACTGTTTTCATATCCGGTCACTCTTGGTCTTCAATATCTTTCTGGTATGTGGATGATCACTGAGTCGGCACAAGGATTTTTATTCTCACACGCAACTACCAAGTAATATATGAAACGGACAATTCGCGTGAACGACAAAATGCAGAAAGGGTATCAGTATACGTGCACTGAACCCGTGGGAAAAAAGTTTGATCCTGAATTTAAACCAGACCTTTCACCAAAAGAAATGCTTGCGCTCGGTGTGTTTGGTGGAAAGTACATGACCGATTGCCTGAAAGAATTTCCCGCAAGCTGGTTTACAAAAGCGAAGCTTTCTCCAGAAAAGAAAAATCCGAAACTCAATTATTTTGGCGTTGATGCCAGTCAGCCTCTTTCTGTGTGGAGAGAAAAAGGGTGGATAGGAAAGGAGGATCCGCGTGGGTGGTTCCAGTGGTATTGTCGCTACTATATGGGACGAAGGATTCCTGAAGAAGACAGGCGGCAGATACGAAGGTGGAAGGCGATGAAGCGGCATATTGCGCAGGTTGTTCACAAGTGTCGCCGGGGGGACTACTCGTGTAATACGCGGCAGCGACAAGCGCTGCTTCACTGGGCGTACGATGCGCGGAAGATTTAAAAAACTCTTTCTATTAAAGCTGTTCCGTACTACAATTACTGTATTAGCACGATAATAAGAACATACTTTATGGCAAAGAAATCAAATGTAGGAAAAGCAGTAGCAATCGGAGCGGGTGTCGCAGCACTTTCAGTTGGCGCATATTTACTTTTTGGTCCAAACGGAAAAAAGAATCGTAAGGCTGCTCGCAGTTGGATGATGAAGATGAAAGGTGAAGTTATGGAAAAGGTAGAAGGTTTGAAAGAAGTAACAGCGCCTCTCTATGAAAAAGCAGTCAGCGAAGTAGGTGCGAAATACGCAAAACTCAAAAATGTAGACAAAGGAGAACTTGCAGCTGAAATCGCCGAAATGAAGCGTCACTGGAAATCTATGACGAAGAAAGGTGGTGCAAAGAAGAAGGCTGTCAAAAAAGGAGCACAGAAGCCAGCTGCTAAAGCAAAGAAATAGTCAGCGAACTTTCCTGAGGGATTGTTATCTCAAACACACATGGTTTCTTTCTGTGTGATGAAGCGGTAAAAAATCCACCGAAAGCATGTGTCAGTATATCTGCGGTTACAGAGCCTTCCATGTGAGGCTCTTTTCCGTTGTAGGTGAGAGTCAGCACCACCCCTGTATCTTTGCGCGTGAGAGCTATGTGAACAGCATGACTTCGCTTTGTCGTGGCCGCAGCTTCCAAAAGACAATCGATAACTATCTGTCGATAGAGCAGTGGATTCCCTGTAAGAGTAATGTCTTCCGAATCGGTACAGACAAACTCTACACAAAAACGCCGCGCAGTCGACTGCGCCAGTATCACAGCGTTTCGTATTTCTTCGTTTGCTGAAAAAACATCATCCGTCTTTGTGATATCAAAACGTTCAGTTGCAAGGGCAAGGAGTGCGCGCGCCTTTGCGCAGTGTTCAAGCGCTGAAGCAATAGCGGTATCTTTCATCGTATCTGTACTGCCTGAGTGGTCGAGAGATTCCACCGCAAGTACGACAGCTTGCAGTGGGTTCATGAGATCGTGGAATATTCCTTCGGCGAGGCGTCCAGACGAAGCTTCAAGGTGGAGTTTCCAGAGTTCGTGGTTTTCGAGAGTGTAAGTAGGTGAATGTGCGGGCATCATCGCGAGCTATTTATGAATGTCGATCTTGTATCCACGACCAGGAACGCTGTGTATGATTTTCTTTCGGTTGCCGCTGTGGAGTTTTTTGCGGAGGTTGAGTATGTGCGTTTCTATGGTATTGGAAAAGGGGTCAAGGTTGGCATCCCAGATATGTTCCATGATCTCACCACGCGAAACCACGGCACCTGCGTGTTTCATTAGATATTCGAGCAGAGAGAATTCTTTTTTTGTGAGATAGATAGCATCTTTGCCACGAGTGACTCGTTGTTTGTTGGTGTCGAGAGTGAGATCTCCAAAGGCAAGGATGCATGAATTCTGTATGGGCGGACGTCTCAGTACGGCTTGAATGCGAGCGTAGAGTTCATCAAAAAGAAATGGTTTACCAAGATAGTCATCGGCGCCTAGTTCAAGACCCGCAACTTTTTTTGGTGTATCGTTTGAAACAGAAATAATGATAATAGGAGTATGCTTTCCGAAAAATCGGAGTTCTTTACAGATTTCAAAACCACTTTTCCCAGGAAGCGCACAGTCTAGCAGAATGAGATCGTACTCATTCGTTTTTGCAAGAAAGAGACCTCGGTCTCCGTCGTACGCATTGTCTACCGCAAAACACTTTTCTTCCAGCCTGTTTTTCAACAGAGTTACAAATTCTACATTGTCCTCAATGATTAACAATCTCATATGCATGATTATTATCGAAAGGGTAAATAAGAGGCAAGTAGAAAGTTTATTTTTTCTTTAACTTTTTTACACGAAGCCTTTATTTTGGTGTTCTTGCGGTTATCGCAAAGCTCGCGTATTCTTAGGGGATGATGAAGGGAAACAAGATACCAGTCACAAAGCGTACTATTTCACGGCGCAATCAAACCCGTGGTAAACAAGCTATTTTAAGCCTTATTTCCAAAGGGAAGGGGCCTCTTTCTGTAGCCAATATTGAAGCAGGTGTGAAGAAAGAAGGATTGAATCAGTCTACCGTGTATCGTATCGTCAACGCTCTTTTAGAAGAGGGCATGATACGTGAGGTTATGCTTTCACCAAAAATGCGCCATTTCGAGCGCACCGAGAATGGTGACCACCATCACGCCGTATGTACTGAATGTGGAAAGATAGAAGAACTTGCTGGTTGTGTTACCGAAGGGATAGAAACAAAAGCGATGAAGAACACTAGTCAGTTTAAAACGATCGATCGCCACTCATTAGAATTTTTTGGAATCTGTAAAACATGCGCTCGTTAAAAAAAGGAGTTGCGTTACTCACCCTTTCATTTTTTTGCGTGGTGTTTTTTCCGCAGGTTATGATTGCTCAGGAGCTGCGTGTTGATACCGCCACGACAGAAAAAGCGAAAGTGGTTGAGATTATTTCTGAAGATACGAAAATAATTGCAGGTCTCGACTTGCCGCAGACAATCCAGACGATCCGTGCTCGCACGCTCACAGGAGAAGAAGCTGGAGAAGAACTTGTGGTAGAAAACGACTACCTGATGCTTGAAGTGGGTGATGTTTTTTATTACACCAAAAATATACATGCTCAAGATGGAGCCGTGACGTATTTTGTTTCAGAGCCAGACCGTATTCCAGTACTTGCTATTCTTTTCATTCTCTTCCTTGTCGCAGTCTTTTGGGTGGGAGGGAAGCAGGGTCTTCGTGGGCTCATAACGTTGGTGGGTAGCCTCGTGCTCATTATCGGCGTATTCCTTCCTGGTCTACTCCGCGGGTTCCCTCCTGTGCTTGCAAGTCTGCTTGTATCTGCGCTCATCATTGTTTTAGGATCGTACGTGACGCATGGAAAAAATAAAACAACACACGCCGCTGTTGCCGGCATGCTGGTGACTATCGTGCTCACAGGTGTGCTTGCATGGATTTCTGTGAGTGCGGGGAAGTTGTCAGGACTTTCAAGTGATGAAGCGGTGTATCTTACGGTGAATACCAAAGGATCGATCGACATGGCGGGTCTACTTCTTGGTGGTATTCTTATAGGACTTCTCGGTATTTTGTACGATGTGGCAATAGGGCAGGCGGTTGCGGTGGAAGAGTTGGCATCGGCGGGAGCGCACCTTTCTCCGAAGGAGATATATAGACGCGCGCTCCGCATGGGTCGCGAGCATATTGGTGCTCTTGTTGATACGCTTGCCATAGTGTACGTTGGCGCCGCGCTCCCGCTCCTACTCCTCTTTTTCATGGGTGGCACAGGAAGTGCGGGCGTTCTTGAAATTCTCAATCGTGAAGTGTTTGCTGAAGAAATTGTTCGAATCTTAGTCGGTTCTATCGGTCTTATTATCGCCGTGCCTATCACAACACTTATCGCAACTCGCATGCTTACTCGTAATCACACAGCTCAGTAATCTATGAAAATCCTCTTCAAATATCTCAAGCACTATAAAGGCCTTCTCGTACTATCACTTTTTCTCGCTGCGATCAACCAAGGCTTCTCTCTTCTTGATCCACAAATATTCCGCCTCATCGTCGACCGCTACATAACCAACTTTGCTGATCTTAGTACTGCTGAGTTTGTCCATGGCGTGCTCGGCCTTCTTGGACTTTCGGTGCTCGTGGCTCTCATTTCTCGCATTGCCAAAAATTTTCAAGATTACTACGTGAACGTTGTCACTGAACGTCTCGGTACCAAACTCTACGCCGACAGTGTGGGTCACGCATTCTCTCTTCCGTACAGTGTTTTTGAAGACGAGCGATCTGGAGAACTTCTTCAGAAATTGCAGAAAGCGCGCGCCGATAGTCAGCGTTTTATTCAAGCGATGATCAACATCGTATTCCTTTCGTTCATCGGAATTCTTTTTGTGGTGATCTATGCGTTCACTGTCCATTACCTCGTGGCTCTTGCATACATTCTGATTATTCCACTTCTTGGTGGTACGATTTTTTACATCAGCAAGAAGATCAAAGTCGCGCAGGAAAATATCGTGAAAGAGTCGGCGATACTTGCCGGTTCAACAACAGAAACTCTTCGCAATGTCGAGCTCGTGAAAAGTCTTGGTTTGGAAGATCAGGAACTTCGAAGGTTAAATGGCGTAAATGAAATGATTCTCTCGCTTGAACTCAAAAAGGTGAAACTCATCCGTACTCTTTCTTTTATTCAGGGCACGCTCATCAACCTTCTTCGCGCGGGAATCCTTTTCCTTCTTTTGTTCCTTTCATTCAAAGGTCAAATGACATTTGGTGAATTCTTTAGTCTCTACTTCTATTCATTCTTCATTTTTGGTCCACTGGCTGAATTTTCTACCGTCGCTTCTACCTACCAGGAAACGAAGGCAAGCCTCGGCCGTCTTCAAGAAGTATTCGACAAAAAGCCAGTACCCAAGAAAAGTGCGGAAGCGGTGCCTTCTGTTGGAGAAATAACGTTTGATCACGTATCGTTTGGTTACGAAGGGGTAGAGCGCGATGCCGTCACTGATGTTTCTATTCATGTGAAAAGCGGAGAGACTGTGGCATTTGTCGGTCCTTCCGGCTCTGGAAAGACGACGCTCATAAAACTCATCACCGGTTTGTATGATCCGAAAAAGGGAATAATCAGATACGGTGCGATGCCGCACACTGAAATGCCGTTTGATCTTTTCCGTAGAAAGATAGGTTTGGTGGCTCAGGAAACACAACTCTTCGCTGGAAGTATTCGCGACAACCTTCTCTTCGTGAAGCAAGATGCCATAGATGAAGAATGTCTTGAAGTATTGAAAGATGCACATGCGCTTTCGATTATCGAGAGGGGAGGTCTTGGGCTTGATACCAAGATTGGTGAAGGTGGTATCAAACTCTCTGGTGGTGAACGCCAGCGTCTTGCCATCGCGCGGGCTCTGCTCCGCGACCCTGGTCTCCTCATCTTCGACGAAGCCACTTCCGCCCTCGACTCCATCACCGAACGCTCCATCACCGAAACCATGCGCTCTCTTCCCGGAAGCGAAAAGCGCATGACTGTCCTTGTGGCGCACCGCCTTTCAACCGTCATGCACGCAACGCGCATCTACGTGCTTGAAAAAGGAAGCATTGTGGAGACAGGCACCCACGAAGAGCTGCTGGGTAAGCCCGGTCTCTACGCCGCCCTGTGGCGTGAACAGAGTGGAAGCCTTTCATAGGGATAGCCCAGCCTCCTGTTGACTTTTTCTTTATGTTGGCGTTTAATTGTCTTCAAATCGTGTAAGTTTCGTTTTTCACAATTCAATAATTTTTCCAACCAACAAATCCAACCAGAGTATGTTAAAAGACATTATTCGCGCTCCTTGGAGCAATCTTCATGACGGTTATGTACCCACAAATGCTGACGAAGTAGTCGATTCACTTAGTGTGTATCAGACCAATTTTCCTGCGGGTGATGAGCATTTTGCCCTTAATCCGACACCGGATATTATCGCAAGTATCAAATATGCGATGAACCTCCATTTAGGTAAAGGTAGAAAAGCAGTCAACCCGCACGGTGAATTTATTCCGTATGTCCACCACTCTTTGCGTACTTCTCTTATTGTGGCGCGATTGACAAAATCCGAACCAGCTCGCGTCCTTGCGTGTCTCATTGGTGTAATGCATACAGCGTATACTGACCAGGCCAAGAAGATGGAGTTTTTTCAATTTCTTACCACATTGAAATGTGGAAGGAAGGTCGTGGTTCTTGCTCAAAAAGCTTTTGAGTATTATGGTGAAGTTCAGGAGTCGACTCGGAAGAATGCCTATAAAATAGGCTTGCTGAAGTCTATTTCGAAAACAAAAGAAGTAGAACTTCTTATTGTTAAGGTTGCCAGCCATCTGGAACACCTTGATGCTGATGTGCAAAGTATGAGATTTTATGGTTATTATGATTACTTCAACAAACGAAGTTTTCACAACAAACCCGCTCAGATTAGACAGTTTCATGAAGACATGTGTACACTCATTGATGACTTACCTCACTCGGTAAAGAATGACTACAACTTAATCTTGTTGTCTCGTTGGTACAGGTCACTTCTTGCTGAGTTCGACGCTTTGCATCCAAATGCAGAAGTTTCCAGTGTGCCGGAAAAAGAAGAAGCGGTTGAAAATTAATTCAACCTTGTTAAAAGGGTTGTATTGAGCGCTGATCTTTTATTAGGTCAGCGCTTTTTTTATTTCCATTTTCTGCTATAACTATCACATGCGATCAACCCCACAAACCAAAACAAAGAAGCCGAAAGTCAGACTTTCCGCGTCTGTTATCCCAAGCCGGTACGACCTTCTCCTCAAACCCGACCTTGAAGCGCACACATTCGAAGGGGAAGAAACAATCCATCTCTCACTTCAAAAACCCACCAAAACACTCACGCTTCATTCGAAAGATCTCGACGTGGTTTCGGGTTCCGTTTCTTTTGGAAAGACGTTGCTTCAGGCTGTGAAGATCGATCTTGATCCAGAAAAAGAAACCGCGACATATACATTTTCAAAAACCATTCCCAAAGGAAACGTGAAGCTCATCACAAATTTCACAGGAGTTCTCAATGACTCAATGCGCGGTTTTTACAAAAGTACCTACGTGCTCGATGGCAAAGAGCACACGATGGCCACGACTCAGTTTGAAGCGACCGACGCCCGTCGTGCTTTTCCATGTTTTGATGAACCTACGCAAAAAGCTGTTTTCCATGTGAAGCTTCAGATCCCGAGCAACAAGACGGCTATCTCAAATACACTTCCGTCGGAAATTGTTGAACATGAATCAGGATACAAAGTGGTTTCTTTTGCACCGACGCCGAAGATGTCGACATACCTTCTCGCATTCCTCGTTGGCGATTTCGAATTCGTCGAAGCGCGTACAAAAAAAGATGTGCTTGTGCGCATCTATACCACTCCCGGCAAAAAACATCAGGCAGGATTCGCGCTCGATGTTGCCGTCAAATGTCTTGAATACTACGAAAATTATTTCGGTATCGACTATCCTTTAAATACGCTCGACATGATAGCGATTCCGGATTTTGCTTCAGGCGCGATGGAAAACTGGGGCGCCGTAACGTACCGAGAAACAGCACTTCTTGTCGACGAAGAACACAGCTCTTTGGCTATTCGCGAACGCGCTGCTATCGTTATCGCCCACGAACTCGCGCACCAATGGTTTGGCAATCTCGTCACAATGGAATGGTGGACACACCTGTGGCTCAACGAAGGCTTCGCCTCATATATGGAATACCTTGCTGTCGATCATCTTTTTCCAAAGTGGAATATCTGGTCTAAGTTTGTCGCCGACGACCACAACGTGGCGCTCGAGCTCGACTCTCTTTCAAACACGCACCCTATCGAAATAGAAGTACATCACCCAAGTGAGATCAGCGAGATCTTCGATGAAGTTTCATATTCAAAAGGCGCGTCGGTGATCCGTATGCTTGCTGAATACATCGGCACGGAAGCATTCCAGAAAGGATTGCAGACGTATCTCAAAAAACACAGCTACAAGAACACCAGCACGATGCATCTTTGGGAAGCGTTCGAACACTCATCAAAAAAACCGATCAAGAAACTCATGCAAGGGTGGACAAAGAAAGGTGGCTATCCGGTTATTTCTGCTGAAAAGAAAGGAAGCACACTCGCTCTTTCGCAAACACGATTCTTTGCACGAAAACCCGAAGGTTATAAGGGTGGTGAAACATGGATGGTTCCTATCGGCATTAAAGGTGATCGTGAAGAAAAACACACAGTGCTTCTTGCAGGAAAAAAGGGAACTATTCCGTTTCCAAAAGACGCGTGGTTCACGCTCAATGCGGGCGAAGCAGGGTTCTTTCGCAGTCACTACAGCCATGAACTTATCCAGTCACTGAAAGGTGCTCTTGAAAGTGGCCGCCTTCCGGCTATTGAACGCGCAGGAGTGATCCGCGATTACCGCGCATTTGCAGAAGCAGGATACTCGCCGACAACGGAACTTCTCGAAGTGCTTTCGTTCTACAAAGACGAACGCGACTACACCGCTCGCACGATGGCTATCAGCGCGCTTGGAGGAGTGAGCTCTATTCTTTTCGGCACGCCAGCGCACGAATTATTTAAGAAATTTGGTCGTGAATTCCTGAAGCTTCATGTTGAAAGCGTGGGGTTCGAACCGCGCACAGGGGAGAGTCACGAAGACACGATGGCTCGTTCACTTGTGCTCGCATCCGCTGCCTCATTTGGTGACAAAAAAGTAATTGCGTATGCGCAGGAACTGTTTGCAAAAAGAAATGTTGTCGCTATCAATCCCGACCTCCGTGGATTCGTCTACGGCGCGGTGGCTGCAAACGGCACCAAAAAAACATGGGATGAACTCGTAGCGATGTACAAGAAAGAAACGCTTCAGGAAGAAAAGAGTCGCATCGGCCGTGCACTCTCACGGTTCAAGGATGAAAAGATACTGAAGCAGACACTTGCTTTTGCGCTCTCAAAAGATGTGCGTTCTCAGGATGCGCCGACGCTCATTGCTGGCGTTATCATCAGCAACTATGGCCGCCACGTGGCATGGGAATTCGTGAAGAAGAATTGGGAAGAACTCGTACGTCGCTATGGTTCGGGCGGAGGACTCCTTTCTCGATTCATCGTGAAGACACTCGAAGCACACAATGACATGAAGGTTCACAAAGACATCCGCACCTTTTTCAAAAAGAATCCGACTCTTTCGGTGGCTCGTTCAGTGGAACAAGTGCTTGAATCTATCAAAACCAATGCGCTGTGGAAGAAGAGAGATGAGAAGAAAGTGGCGAAGTGGCTGGAGAACTATTTGAAATAAAAAAAAGACCTCTGCGTACAAATACAGGGGTCTATTTTTTTGAAACGATTGTTACATATTACTTTTTATTCCAGATAACCCCATTTCTTTTTAGAGACAAGAACCATTCCATCTTCAGGTTCTTGTTCTGTTGTTGTAATGTGGGAAATATTTCCTTCGCCTGCTGTGTTGGCGAAATTAATGCGTCCATTTCCATGGCCGCCTTGTTGGGTGTTGTAATACATAACGATAAGGTTTGATTATGATTGTTGGTTTTTTAAAAAACGTAAGATATTTAAGAATCTCTTAAATCATACCCATCTATTTTATACTGTCAAGGGGCTCGAACCTCGTTCAAGATATGGTACAGTTCCTCTGTGAAAACAGCTGAGTTTCAAAAGCTCATATGGGATTTCTACCGAAAGAATAAACGAGATTTGCCGTGGCGTGGTCTTGGCGACCCGTATGCAATCATGGTGTCTGAACTCATGCTTCAGCAGACACAGGCTTCGCGCGTGGCGCCCAAATTTGTTTCTTTCATGAAGAAATTTCCCACAGCGAAGAAGCTTGCCGCCGCTTCAACTTCGGAAGTACTCACACAATGGCAGGGGCTTGGGTACAACAGGCGCGGGCTTTTTCTTCATAAAGCAGCGAAAGAAATTATTTCAAAATTCAAAGGGAAGATTCCGCGCACTCCAGAAGAACTTGAGTCTCTTCCCGGTATTGGTCCGTACACTGCTCGCGCTATTCTCGCTTTCGCCTACGACCTCCCGCATCCGTTTATCGAAACAAATATTCGCTCGGTGTACATCCATCACTTTTTCGAAGACTCTGCCGAAAAGATCAGCGACACAGAACTTTTGAAAGTAGTCACCGAAACGCTTCCCAAAAAGAATGCGCGCGATTGGTATGCGGCACTCATGGATTATGGCGCACATCTGAAAGCTACACTTCCGAATCCGTCACGAAAGGCAAAAGCGCATGTGAAGCAAGCGCCACTTAAAGGTTCTGTCCGTGAAGTTCGCGGCGCTATTCTGAAAGTTCTTGCTGAAAAGGGAAGTCTTTCTACGAAGAGCCTCCAGAAAGAATTGGCTCGATTTGATGAAGAGAGAAAAAAGAAGGCGATGGAAGGGCTTTTGAGAGAGGGGATGATTGTTTCTCAGAAAGGAAGAGTGTCGTTGTAAAAAAGAAAAAACCGCTTCAGCGGTTTTTTCTTTAAGATTTTAGTGATGACCTCCGTGTCCGTGCGCATCTTTATTGCGATAGCGACGAGCGACAAGGATGATCACAAGGATGATGATAATGAGGAGAATCCATCCAAGGAGAGAATTCGGGAAGAATCCGTATCCAAAGAATGCGAGAGCTCCGAGGTTGCTACGATCCATATCTTCGATAGAAGCGATCTCTTCAGCTTCTACAACAGTATTTGAAACTGTGTTTCCGCTGTTTGATGAGCTTGATCCACCAGAACTGACTACAGCACCTGTCGAAACTTTCTTGGTTGTGAACGTGTAGATGTTTCCGTAATCAACTGTCTGACCATTCTGCGCTGCTGCGCGGAAGTAGTAGGTAGTGTTGGCTGAGAGTCCGATGATCTTCTGATTGAAGTTCGCTGACTCGGCATACATCTGCTGCGATACGGTCTTTGTGTTGAGTGCGTTTGATGTTGTGCCGTATTCGAACCAGACCATTACACTGCCGTTGTTGGCGAATGTGTATGATCCTTCAAGTGTTGCGCTCGATGTTCCAACACCATTTGCTGAAAGCGTTGTGGCGTTAAGAAGAGCAGCATTTGTCGAAACGTTTCCGTTTCCACCAGTGTTGGTATTTGTTGCGCCACTTGAGTTCATGATCTGGGGGCCGCCGTATCCGTAGGTGCTTGAGTAGATGTTTGAAGCATACTGAGGAGCATACGCGATCTGACCTGAGCTTGCTCCAGAGTTGATTATCTGAGGAGCTGAACCTGTACCCTGGTAGATGTTGGCTGTGTATGAGGGAACCGGAGGAACGTATCCTGTACCAGAACCTGAAGGGGAGACAACAGGAAGGTTTGCGGGAATGTATCCGCCAGAAACCTGTCCATACGTGTTCATGTTGATGATCTGTGGATCTCCTGCATTTTGGAGCTGTGGGCCGTTGGCAAGAATATACTGGGCGCCAGCCGAGCCTGCTCCCATAAGCATACCCATAGAGGCCGCTGCAAGGAAAGCTATGAAATTGGTCTTGGTATTCGTTTTCATAAGACAAGTATACCATAGCTGTATAAAAAAGTCAATAGGTACAAAAAGAGCCCCGTTTGGGGCTCTTTTTGCTAGGCATTAGCATTTTAATGTGTGGAGTGACTTGGTTTTGAGCCGTAGAGCTCGCGGGCAATGATGAGAGCAGTCGCAATAAGGAGTATCAGGATAAGCCAGCCGACAATCGTGCGAGGGAGGAATCCATCACCTCCAAAGAGGGCGAGTCCGGCAAGGTTGTTGCCTGAGCGGCACTGGTTGGGGTTTTGTACACCGTAGGCGATAGCATCATCGGTCGTGTTTTTAGTTCCATGTACAAACGATGCGGCTGCTGTAGTGACGATGCGGTTTTCAGAGAATGATCGAGCGCTGTAGTCACCGGTGATGTAGATCGTACCTGATGTGTTTTTAGCAAGCGATACGAATGTGAGGGTTACGCTTCGGTCACTTGGTGTGTATGTTCCAGCAGTGGTGCTGCGGAGTGTCACATAGTGAGGAATCGTTACGCGGATCACAACATTTTTAAGGTCTACTCCCGAGATATTTTTATATGTCACTGTGGCATCATATGCATCACGAGGACATACTGATTCGTTTCGAAGTGCTACCTTAAGGTCAAGCCAATTACTTGAGCTTCCACCTCCTGAGTAGACAGTCTGGTTTACAATAGTGTGTGTATTTGTCGGTGTTGTTGTGTAGGTCGGTGTGTATGTTGGAACGAATGAAGGAGTGTATGTGGGAGGGTAGTAGTCGGTATTTCCACCAGTGACATACACGGTGATTGTGTCTGAATCAGAACCTTCGTCGCCATCAGCATAGAGAGTGAATGTTGTTGTTTGATAGAGTTCGTCTGATTCTGTTTCGTCGTCATCGTCGAAGTTGTTGCCTTCAACTGGGCCGTAGATAGTGATGTCATCACAGTCAGTAGTTTCCCATTCAAGATCAACGGTATCGCCATAACTGATACTTGTATCGTTTACATCGAACGAATCGATTTCACATTCGTCATTGTTATTGTTGTTATCATTGTCAGCTTGGATGGTTTCAGATTCTGACACTGAACCACCATTTCCATATGCGGTGATAGTGTATGTTTCGTCATTCCAGATTTCATCTGTGTCGACTTCGTCGTCTGCGTCGTATGTACCACTGATGCCGTCACCTGAAAGGTACACGTAATCACAGTTTGTTGTTTCCCATTCAAGTGTTGCTTCGTCTCCTTCATCAACTGAGTTTGGAGCATCGAAGTAGTCGATAGTACAGTCGTTTCCGCCTCCGCCGTTGTTGGTGACCGTGATAGTAACAGTAGCGCTATCAGAACCTCCATTACCACTTGCTGAAAGAGTGTAGGTTGTTGTTGTGTAAAGAGTTCCTGTTGAAACTGAACCTGTAGGAATTGTCACAGAACCGATCGACGTGATCGATGCTGATGTACAGTTTGTCGTTGTCCAAGAAAGAGTTGCAGAATCGCCTTCGTTTATCGAAGTATCGTTTGCAGAAAACGAAGTGATATCACATCCGTTTCCACCTCCACCTCCACCGCCACCATTGGTTGTTGTGGTAAACGAAACGGTTGTTGAAGCTGCGGTTGTGCCACCAGCATTCTGTGCGTAGGCTTTGTAGTAGTAGGTTGTATTTGCCTGAAGACCTGAGATATCCTGCGTGAAATTTCCTGAGCTTCCTGACTGTGTAACTTGTGCTGTTGTTGTCGCGCCGACAAGACCAGCGTTGTTGGCATATTTAAACCATGTGGTTGTCGTAGAACCATTTCCGTTGAAGTAGCCTTTGAGAGTCGCTGATGTACTTGCGATGTTTGTCGCTGTAAGTGTCATTGCTGTTGGTGCGGTAATAGCAGGAACAGTAAATTGAATCACTGAACCGTAGCCAAAACCATCGCCGATACCAACTGCTTGAAAGTAGTAGGTGGTACCTGGAGTTACTGAAATGTTTGCAGTATGTGAACCTGAAGCGGTTGTGTATGTCGTGGGAGTCGTTGAACTCGGCATTGTTGGATTGGTGCCGTATTTGAACCAGACCGAAATATCGTCAGCACCGTTTGCATTCCACGAAGCATTAAGTGTCGCAGATGTCTGCGTGATGCTTGAGGCTGAAAGGGTAGTGACGGTTGGGTTGGTTGCAAACGCCGTGTTTGAAACGCCGAAAATTCCCATAAGGGTAAATGTTGCGACCGCGAGAAGTTTTTTGATTGTGTTTTTCATATACATTCCGCTTCAGTGAGCGTGAGTGCATTATATCAGCTTATATAAAAATGTCAAGATTGTGCTGTTTCTTCTGGCTCCTTGCAAAAAGTGCGCGGAGACTTATAATCGGAGAGTTCTTTGTCGTGCCATCGCGCTCCCTCGGAAACGAAGGAGTGAGGAAAGTCCGAACACAGCCTTCCCCAGGGACGGGCGCGTACGTGTTTTAGACGTCTTCTTTTTTGCTGCCAAGTTTTAGAGAATCAACGTTTACTCGCTCATGTACGTGCCCGCCCCGGGAGAAGGAGAAAGGTAGTAGGTAACGCCTACTCTGAGCAATCAGCAAGGTGCGAGCAGTGACGCCAATGCCGAAAGGCTAGGGTTCCTTCGGGAATATGCTCACCGTAAGGTGAGAGTGAAACGGCTAAATCCTTACCCCTGTGCAAGACCGTGCCGCGCTTGTCGCGGAGAGTCGCTCGAGCCCTGTGGCGACACAGGACCTAGATAAATGATCGGCATAGAAACAGAATTCGGCTTACGAGCAAAGAACAACAATATGAAAAAGTCCTGCGAAAGCGGGGCTTTTTCTGTTTTTAGGCTGAGCCAGAAATGATTGACTTTTAGTTACTTTTATGTTAAAGTGCTTGGGAACAAAATCTTTAATATATAAATGAAGAGAATACTTACTCTGTTCAAGGGCGCGCTGGTAGCGCTACTTTTGACCCTAACCTGGGGCAACAAGGTGACTGGGCAGACACTGCCCAGCGTGTCGTTCACCAGTGCCTACATAGGCACTAATGACGACTTTTTTTATGGAGTCTCTGCGGATTGCGGAGACACCACATCCACCATAAAACTCTTCGTGTATTTGCATCAAGAGGATTGGGAATTAGAATGGTGGTCTCTTGAGATCACAAACGATACTACTTTTTTCGGAAGCGTTGGCAATCTTTTTCCAGGAGACTCTATGAGTTTCCATCTGGAAATAAGTAACGTGTTTGGAGCAACAGAATCAACTACGGTTGATTCGTGGGTTCCATACGAAAATAGTGCACCGTCAGTCGATAATGCATTCTTGTTGGACGTCACTCCGACTTCTGCGGTGGTCCAGATGCAAATTACCAACTGGGGAATGGATTGCCAGTTCATTTCAGCGATTGCCGATATGGCAAATCCTGACATATGGCTCTACGATCCGTATGTGATCGCAGCGGATATCAATGCGATCGACCATGTTGTCGATCTCACCAATCTTCAGCCAGAGCACACGTATATGTTTGTCGCTTCTGCAGAAAACGACTGGGGAACGGGTGCTGATACTGTGGTGTTTACAACACCGGCTCTTCCTGAAGCTCTCGAAATTATCGCGAGTGAAGAAGAAATTGCAGTTGGTTCATCAAGTATGGAAGTTGGGTTTCAACTCACTGTACCAAGTGGAACAACTGCAGATGTGTATCTGTATGTTGGTGAGGATAGTGAAGTGAATTCTTCTTTCTTTACCGCTGGTCCACTTTTTTTTGAAAGTGGAATATACAATGCATCTGTCATTGTTACAGGTCTCGATGTTGATGACGCTGATGGGTACTACGGCAAATGGGTTGCGATCAGTTCAGATGGAACGATATCAGAAGATATTTTTCATTTTGAACAAGAAACATACACAAACGTTTCTGAAGAAATTGCAGCTACTCACCAATGGTTCTATGAAGGAATCCTTCATGGTTTCAGTGATGGAATCGTTGAAGTGTTTTCTATGAGCGGACAGCTTATGTATGTCTGCTCAGGTGCAGATGAAATTGATCTCTCATTCCTTCCACGTGGCATGTATATGGCGCAGGGAAGTGAAAAAGTATTGAAGTTTGCTGTAGACTAGCAAGCTTCATTATCTAAACAAAAGAAAGGGCTTTCTTAACCGAAAGCCCTTTTATTTATATACGTGAAAAGTGCTTGACAAAAGTTTTAAATCTGCTATACTTCCTTTGTGAGTATAGCTTCGAATTTCCGTTATTAATGGAAACAAATGCCTACGCACTGTCCGCCCCTCGGGGCGGATTTTGCGTTTTGGGCTTTTCTGCTACACTGACTCTTGTAGTTCACTAGTTGTCTTCATCGATGGCTAGCGACTGCACTCACATAGGCATTTGTGTTGGAGCTCGCACTCGCTAGCCTTCGATGCAGATGAAATAAAAAATCCGGAACGTGTTCCGGATTTTTTATTTTCTATTTTTTAAAATATTTTTTTGTATTTTATTTTTTTATTTTAAAAAACTTTTTTTGAAAATATTTTTACAAAAAAGTTATCCACACATTTTGATGTTTTTATGTTGAACATGCGCGCAAAGTATACGATAATTATCGTAACGCCACTCGTGAAAGAAAAAAAGTTTAAAAATTTTCTTAAAAAAATTTAAACGGTCGATTTCACAACAGGGCGCTTACTAGAGTAATGATTCGAATCAATACTATGGCAGCAAAAAAGAAGGCGGCTAAGAAGGCTGTAAAGAAGACTACAAAAAAGTCTGCAGCAAAGAAGCCAGCAAAAAAGAAGGCAGCAAAGAAGAAGAAATAATCTTCTTCCCACTTACAAAACAACCCCGGATTCGTCCGGGGTGTTTTGTTTTTAGAGCGCTGGTTCCGAAAGCGTGTTTTGTGCTATAATCGGCAAGCTTTCGGGCACTCTTTTTTATGTCATTCCTAGAAAACCTATTTGGCGATACGGGTAAAAAGGCTCTCAGTGAGGCCCGCGCCATCGTGAAAGATATCAATATATTGGAAGAAGAAGTGAAAGCGCTTGCTGACACGGATTTTCCTCTAAAGACAGCAGAACTCAAAGAACGTATTTTGAAGGGAGAAACACTCGATGCGGTTCTTCCGTATGCGTTTGCGCTTGTGCGTGAGGCGGCACGCCGAACGCTCGGACAGAGACACTACGATGTGCAGCTTATCGGAGGTATTGTTCTTCATAAAGGAAACATTGCAGAAATGCGCACTGGTGAAGGTAAGACTCTCGTCTCCACACTCCCTGCATATTTGAATGCACTTACAGGACGCGGAGTGCATGTGGTGACAGTCAACGACTACCTCGCACGCCGCGACGCCGTGTGGATGGGACAAGTGCATTCATTCCTCGGCCTTACTCTTGGTGTGTTGAATGGACAAAATACTTCATATCGATATGATCCACTTCACAAAGAAGTCGATACTGAGCGCGACCAGGTTGGTTCATACCGTATCGTGTACGAATTTTTGAAACCATGCACTCGTGCTGAAGCCTATGCTGCCGATATCACGTATGGAACAAACAGCGAATTTGGTTTCGACTATCTTCGCGACAATTTGGCCACGTCTCTTGATCGAGTTGTTCAGCGTGGACATGCGTATGCTATCGTCGACGAAATCGACTCTATCCTCATCGATGAAGCGCGAACACCGCTCATCATTTCTTCACAGTCAGGAGATTCTGAAGATCTTTATACAAAGTTTGCAACCATTGCTCGTGGGCTTATCAAAGACGAAGACTATACGGTAGACGAAAAGCATCGTTCTATTAGTCTGACTGACTCAGGTATTACGAAAGCAGAAAGTCTTCTTGGGCTTGAGAATATTTATACAGAAAAGGGAATAAAGTACGTGCATCATCTTGAAACAGCGGTTCGTGCCCAAGCTATTTTTATTCGCGACAAAGATTACGTTGTGAATAATAATGAAGTGATCATCGTGGATCCTTTCACCGGCCGCATGCAGCCAGGACGTCGCTGGAGCGAAGGTTTGCACCAAGCTGTCGAAGCAAAAGAAGGCGCGAAGATTGAAAAAGAAACACGTGCTGTTGCATCTATCACATACCAGAACTTTTTCCGTTTTTATGAAAAGCTTGGCGGCATGACAGGAACGGCTGCAACGTCAAAAGAAGAATTCTATAAAGTGTACGGACTCGATGTTGTCGCTATCCCGACTCACCGTGAGATTGCGCGTATCGACCGTGCCGATTTAATCTTCCAAAGTGAAGCAGCTAAATACAAAGCTATCGCAGCAAAGACGAAAGAGCTCCAAGACAAAGGCCAGCCTGTTCTTATCGGTACCATCTCGATTGAAAAGAACGAACTTCTTTCCGCGCATCTCACTTCTGCTGGTGTTCGCCACACAGTGCTGAACGCGAAGAACCACGAGAAAGAAGGCGAGATCGTCGCCAACGCCGGAAAAAAGGGAAGTGTCACTGTTGCCACCAACATGGCCGGTCGCGGTGTCGACATTCGTCTCGGAGGAGCAAATGCTACTGCTGAAGAAGCTGAAGAAGTAAAATCTCTCGGTGGACTTTTTGTTATCGGTACTGAAAGACATGAAGCGCGTCGTATCGACAACCAACTTCGCGGACGTGCAGGTCGTCAGGGTGACCCAGGCGAAACACAGTTTTATGTTTCGATGGATGATGACCTCATGCGTATCTTCGGTTCTGACAATATAAAAAATATGATGAAGCGTCTTGGTATTCCTGAAGACCAGCCTATCGAACACCGCATGATCTCAAAAGCACTCGAAACGGCGCAGACTCGTATCGAAGGATTCAATTTTGATGCGCGAAAATACACACTTGAATACGATGACGTCATGAACCAGCAACGAAAAGCTATCTACGCCCGCCGCCGCGCGATGCTTGAAGCTGATCGTGAAAAAATAGAAACCTATCTCTCAGATATTCTTGAAGAACACGAAGATAAAAAAGCGGTTGTGGCTGAGAGACGCGCTGCACTCGGTGATGACTCTTTCTTTGAAGCGGTGCGACGGATCATCCTCCATGTTACCGATGCGCTTTGGGTAGAACATATTGAGACTATGGAATATTATCGTTCCTCAGTGAACCTTCGCGCCTACGGTCAGCGTGAACCTCTCGTGGAATACAAAAAAGAAGGACTCCGTCTTTTTAAAGACATGGAACACGAAACAAAAGCACAGATCTTGAATCTCATCACAACCCTTTCTGCTGATGTGCATATTACCGCACACAAAGAAGAGTCTCATCCTGTTGAAGGTGTAACGAGCCACGAAAGTATTCCTGTATTTCGTCAGGAGTCAGAAAATGAAATGCATCCCGACAAACGTATGCATATTGAAGAAGTGAAGCGCGAAATCGCCGAAACAAAGGAATCTGAAGTGCCGAAAGTGGGCCGCAACGACCCGTGTCCATGTGGAAGTGGAAAAAAATATAAAAAATGTCACGGAGCGTAGCAGACTTTCATTTTCTGTGGTGAAAGTTATCAACAAATCGTAAAAAACTTTTAAATATATGCTAAAATCATCTCGTACCAGATGATTTTTCCTCGACAAAAAATTGCGAGTCTTTTTTCTTTACACCTCCTTTTTCTGGTGATTCTTTTCAGTGTCTTTGGTGTGTTTACTCGCGACCTTGAAGCTGCGGCTGGTGTTCCGAAAATCATCAACTTCCAAGGACGACTGCTCGACTCGAGTGGAAACCTTCTCGGTGGTTCAGGGGGAACCAACTATTGTTATCGTTTTGCACTCTTCGATGATCCTGTTGTAGGACAAGGAACAAAGCTGTGGCCCGCAGGTACACCAACCACCAACACGATATCCACTCGGCTTGGTGTCTTCGATGCATACATTGGTGTAGCAGATGCGCTCGACTACAATTTCCAAGATAATGATTCTGTATTCGTGAATGTGGAAGTCGCTGCACAGGTAGCGAACTCTTGTGTCGGTGTGAGTTTTGAAACACTTGGCCCTCGTCCTCGTGTCGTGTCATCGGCGTATGCTATCAACTCAGGAGCAGTCGGCGGATTCATTCCTTCTCAGTCTGCAACCAACAACGACATCCCAGTGCTCACATCCGGCGCCCTTATTCTCGGGCACAGTACGCCTGGCATCAGAGCAACAGGTTCCAATGCGCTCACATTTCAAAGTGGCGTCACTGGCGACATTCAATTTTTTGGTTCATCAAATAAAATAACTTCAAGTGGTGCGCTCACTATCGCCGGTACACTCACGGCAGGTTCAGGGTCGGAAGTACTCACTCTTGCGTCAGGAAAAATCGACGCCGATGCGCTGACTCTGATAGGTAGTGGAACAACGGGTTCTTCTTCGAGTCGTTCAGGTCTTCAAACGACCAGCGATGGACTTGGTCTTTTGCAAGGGTGTACCGACGGACAACTTCTCGAATGGACAGATGCTGGCGGATGGGCATGTGCCAATGACGACACAGGTGGTGGCGGTTCGACGCTTCAGTCCGGATACGGCGCTGATGTTGATGGCAGTGATGTGACTATTTCTCTGACTTCAGCTGACGACTCTCTCATTTTCACAAATCCTGCTTCATCAGGTACCGACAGTGGTTTTCTTGCGCAGTTCAATCAAGCAAACACTACTGCTAATGTCACCGCACTCGATGTTGTGCAGCTCAGTAGTAACGCTGATGGTATTTCTCTTTTGAATGACAATACCCTCAACACAGGAACAGCGCTGGTGGTCAACCACTACGGTGCAGGTGTTGGCAATTTGGCAATGCGTATAAACGACGTAGTGGGTGACACAACACCACTTATCGTGGACGGTGACGGAAGACTTGGTATTGGTACGACGACCATCGAAGGAACAACAGAGCGATTGCTTCAAGTGGGTTCGCCGACACAAAGAGGTAACTCTACTACGTATGGTGAAGTTACCACTAAAGGCTTGACTGATATCACTGAACTCACCAATATCCAAGATACCTTTTTGTACGACACCACCGCCGACAGTGACGGTGGTCGCTGGATCGACTGGGCAACCACCGACCAGCTTTCGTGGTATACCGAAAGTCTTGATGACAGTCCGAGTGACCCATGCAACATTACCACCGACGATCGTTGTTATTCAGCGAGTTTTCCTCGAAAGGCGCTCCTTGTTGTCACAACGGACGCACTCTATATATATGATGCGACCAATAACGTGATGTGGATGAAGTTTACGCAGAACGCTGATGGATACGCGCTCGGTGTAGATACCAACAACGACCCTTCAAGTGTGACTGCACAAAACGGTGTGATCTACGTGGGTGCCAAAGGTACGGCTTCGGGTGGCTTGTATGCCTTCGATTTCGTGAATGACCGCATGTGGAATTACAATGCCACAAACCGCGCTTCAGCAAACGTGGGAATAGGCGGTAGAAACAGTGCTGTCACATATGGAAGTGATGTGAATGCAAAACTTCAGCTTGACCCAGTAGGTACCTCAGCTGAATGGATGAACGTGAACGATGTTTCTGCTACGGTGATCAACGGAAGTTTTACGGCTATTACTATCGGTGCTACTACCAATCTTTCTCCTCAAAACGGTATTACGTTTGTTGCTCTTGCTACCGACTCAGGTCTGACCCTCATTAACATCCCTGCTCAAAGACTCGTGCAATATTCGGATGTGACAGCCGACGACTATACCGCTGTGCATATCGATAGGACGGGATATCTTTATGGACTCAACACTACACAAGATCAGCTTGAACGTTGGGATAACGTCGATACCGACAAAGCATCTGAAGTGAACGGCGCGTTCAACGCAAAATGGGATGAAACGCAAGCAACTGGTCCGCAAATTGCGTCAGGTGTTTTCAATATATTACCCAATGCACCTGACGCACTTGAAGTTGTTTCAAAAGGATCCGTTGCTGATAACGGTAGGTCAAACTTGATTTACGTCGGTCACAGTCTTGGTCTTGCTGAACTTCACGACCACACTACACAGCTTTTTGGTCTTTCAAAACTTTTCAATACAACAAAACAAACGATGCTCATGAGTGGTCTCATCGACATGGCACTTATGATGGATGATACGTCGGGTACACTCGCGCAAGATCAAGGTGTTGCAAATACCGATATGACAATTAAAGGGTCTCCTACGCTTGCGGTGAGTGGTGTACGTGGAAAAGCAATTCAATTTGATAATACGGATGATTACTTGTGTTCTGATGCCAATCAAGATGGAACATGCGATGTTGATACCGCGTTTAACATGAGCACCGTGGGTTGGACGCTCGGTATGTGGTTTAAACACTCCACCACAACTCCTAGTGCTCCACAAATCTTGTTTGAAAAGTGTGTGACTGCAGTACCTGCGCAAGCCGTGGGTTGTGTTGCTGCATATATGACAACGACTGGAACAATTGTCACTGCGATTGATGATGATGCCACGTGGACGAGAGGATCTTCATATGATCTTACATCAACATCTTCAATAACCTATAACGACGATAAGTGGCACTATCTCGTTCTTTCCCGTACGAATGCAAATGATATGGATGCGTATCTTGATGGTAGTCCGCTCAACTTAAGTAATGCCACAGGTCTCACAACGACCGTGGATGGGAGTCAGATTGTAACCATAGGAGGTGGATGTAGTACAACAACGGGCGCCAATTGTGCTGCTGCAAACATAGGAAATGTATGGGATGGTGCTATCGACGATGTGACATTCCAAGTAGGAACAACCACACAAGCAACACTCACTCCAGCCCAAGTTCGTGCGTGGTATAACGATGCTCGTCCACTGGTAAGTAAGCGTGTGATCACTGTAGATAATGCCACTGCAGGAACATCAACAACAATTGAAGATACCGGTGAGTCGTGGATCCCCAATGAGTTTGCTGGACTGCATGTGACTATTACCGGCGGCACTGGTGCAGGTCAAACACGCCGTGTTATTTCTAATACCACAAATACTCTCACTGTTTCTCCTGCGTGGTCTACGACTCCGGACACAACAAGTGATTTTGAAGTTGATCCTGAAGCGCTTTATGGTGCAAGTAATTCTGTCTACGCTATCGGTATCACTGCCGAAGCGCCGCTTGGTGAAGCACGCCAAATGTGTGTGGGTACGAATGATGGCTCTGATGGTGGTGGTGTTACGTGCTACAACCACCAAGCGGGTCCAAGCGTGATCGCTGAGATTTATCATAGCGACACTGAACAGACCGATGACTACGGTGTTGAGTGGACTGGTGCCGACTACGATGATATTCGCTCTATTGACCTTTCTGGTCGTGCACTCATCATTGCGAGTGAGGCACACTTTTTGACTGAAACATCCGACGTGCGACTTGGGCAAGGTTTGGATTATCTTGCAAACCAACTTTTCAATATTAGATCTGAAATACTCACCGACGGTATTGCGGTTACAGGTTCGCTCGGTTTTGAAGTGGGCTTCGTGGGAGGTGCCGACTTGGCTGAATATTACTATTCAAATACACCGCTGGTTCCAGGAGATGTGGTGGCGATAGAACCTGTTCAGCCCGCTGGTATCACGACATCAAAAACACCATATCAAGACAACCTCCTTGGTGTTGTATCTACGCAGCCAGGACTTATTCTTGGTCCTATCGCAGAAAATGCATACGCTATTGCTCTTGCGGGACGTATTCCGGTGAAGGTCACAACAGAAAATGGTCCAATACATGTAGGAGACCAGCTGACCTCATCGAGTCGGGAAGGGTTTGCGATGAAAGCCACCAAAGCTGGTGCAGTACTTGGTCGGGTGATCAACGAACCAAGTGGAATGGTTTCGTGTAGTGAACCGCTTCCACCTATTGAAGATGCGATAGGTAATGGTCCTGGTGTTGTGGGTATCCCCGATGAGCGAGGTGTTGTTGATATTATCAATACTGCGCTCGAAGAAAGAAATGTTGGCACACTCGAAAGTTCTCATTTGAAAACGCAAGAAGAGAGCGACGAAGGTCCGTTGTGCGGATACGCGATGTTGTTTGTCGGTCTTGGAGAAACGCTTGGTGAAAATATTAGTTTGCTTGCAGAGCGACATGCGGAGCGCATGGAAGCACTTCCTATCGTAGAAGGACTACTCGTGAGTGGTGTTGGGGATTCTATCGATGATGAACAAGAATCGATCATGGATTTCCTTCGTTCTGTCAAAGAAACTGCAGTAGAATCTTCTCTTTCATATGAAAGTATTTTTACCGATCGTATTGCCGCTGCAGTTGATATTCTGACGCCGTCACTCTATGCAGATGAAGTGATAACCGGAAAGATCCGCGTGCCAGTAGGGAAGGAGCTTGCATTCGATGGCCTCACGGTATTTGGTGGAGGTGCTCGATTCGCTGGTACGGTTCAGTTTGGTGCGCAGACAGAATTCTTGATGCCACCACTTTTCAACAAAGACACTGCTGGCTTTGCGATCATCAAAGAAGGAGATACTCGAGTGCGTGTGAAATTTGATGTGCCGTATGCGACAACTCCTGTTGTGAGCGCTTCGATGACATTTGAAGCGATAGATAATATCGACGCTATCGATCTTGCAGGATTGTTCGAAGAACAATATCGATTTGTTGTATACAACAAAGATGTCGATGGTTTCACTATCGAGCTCAATAAACCCGCAACGCTCAACATTCGTTTTTCATGGGTTGCGCTTGGTGTGAAAGACGCAGCCGTGTTTGAAAGTGTGTTCGATGGGCTCATTATCGGTACACCGGAAACAGAAGAAGAGACACAAGGTGACGAACCCGCTGCTCAAACTTCAGAAGAATCCGATCCACCACTTCCCGAAGAACTTGCCGAAGAATTTTTCATTGAAGTGATCGATGTGAACGACGCTGTCCCACCTGTTTCTATCAGCACAGAAGAGGGTAGTGTGAGCGAAGAAACAGTAGAACCTGATCCAGCAGAAGAAGAACCTCAAACTGTTTCTCAAGAAGAAGCGCCTGCTGATTCTTCAGATGAAAGTGAAGCAGAGCCTGCTTCTTCTTCATCAGAGCCGGTCGTTTCTGGGGAGTTTTAAAGAAATACACATGAGTGGCCGTTTCGGTATGCTATACTAGCGGTTGTTGTTATTTATTATCTATAATGTACATATTGTATGGTGTTATCTAGAAGTTTTGTATACAAATTGCTGCTTATCTTAGTGATACTTCTCGCGGGAACGTCTGTTTTTTTCTACAATAAATTTTCTAGCCTCAAAGCAAATCCCTCAAAAGCGGAAGAAGCTGAAGTCGAACGTCTTGTGGCGGTTATTGGTGAGCATATTGTGTTGCCAAAAGATGAAACTCCCACCGTGGCTACTGTGGCAGATCCTGATGCGCTCAAAGGCCAATCTTTCTTTGTTGATGCAAAGAAAGGAGACAAAGTTTTGATTTACACCAATGCAAAGAAGGCAATCCTCTATGATCCCACGGTAGACAAAATCATCACTGTGGCTCCACTGACTATCGGTGACTCACCGACCAATGCGGTAACACGAGAAGATATAGAAAAAGGAGAAGAAGAAAACTAATAGCGTCTGGAAAGTATGAACAATCCAGTGATTGCTTTGAAATACATATTCGCACTCACACTGTTCTTCGTGGTTTCTGGTGCTGTCTTGGCTGCTGACCTTACGAGTGGAAGTTTTATTATTCGCGATCCGGTACTTGGTACAGGAAGTGGATATAGTTCTTCGGCTTCGTTTAGTGTACAGGGAAGCGGTAATCTCAATACCCAAGGATATGGTTCTTCAGCAAGCTTTATCGGAGAATATGGATTTTTATATTACCAGGCTCCTGTCGTGAGCCAGAGTATAACCTTCGAACTTTCTGATAGCACGCTCGCCTTCGGCTCGCTCTCATCTTCATCACCACGCTTTGCCACAGGCACGAGTGGATCGGGCACCGACAGTGTAGCGCATACTATTGTTATTGAAACGACTGCGCCCAGTGGATACTCTCTTCGATACACAGGACTTCCGTTTTCATCGGGAGCAAGTGTTATCGATGCAGCTACTATTGTGAATGATGAGGATGGAACATCGGGTGTTGAGCAGTTTGGCATCAGTGCTTCTGTTTCCGACGATGCTGACGTTGCGGTCGGGTACGACCACAACGCTACACCCGCGAATAGAGATTGGAAATTTGTCGCTAACACTCCTGTAACGATTGTTTCAGAAGATGGTCAGACAGCGGCAGAAACGATCAATCTTTATTATCTTGCAAATATCGCAGCAAGTACTCCTGCTGGACAGTACGCTACAGAAATTACATATACGGTTACAGGTAATTTTTAACGATATAATAGAAAGATATCCACATAAATCAGCCTCACAAGAGCGCTTCGGCCACCTTTTTGTGATAAGATGTACTTTATAAGACTATTATTTATTTATATATTGTTTCCAAATTATGTTTAAAAAAATCGTGAGTGGTGCGCTTGTAATACTGTTTGTGTGTGTGGTTAGTGGTATCCCGCAGGTTCTTTTCGCTGCTTCACTCACAGCACTTTCAGATACGATGTCCGACCAAAATGCGAGCGCTGCATCAAGTCACACTATCCGATTTACTACACCAACTGGAGCATCAGACAACACTGACACTATCATCATCACATTTCCTTCGGACTTTAACTTCACATCAAAGACTATTGGCTCAGTGTCTTTCACTCACGGATCAACCACTGGTGCTGAAACAACAGAGACACTCGCATCGAGTGCCACTGGTAGTGCATGGGGTGCTGCGTTCTCAGGTACACAAAACCGTGTACTCACGCTCACTGCTCCAACCGATGGTGTCGGTGCAGCATCACTTGCAGCAAGCGACAAGGTTATCATCACGTACGATTCAACCAACTCCCTAAACCCAAGCTCAACAGGTAGCTTCACCATAGCTATTACTGGTTCGTTTGGAGATACTGGTAACATTGCGATTCCTATCGTAGCTGGTGGTGCTGGTGACGACAGTGTGGCTATTACTGCTAACGTAGATCCTTCCATCACATTTACAAACGATGACGCTGCTATTGGTTTTGGAACACTGTCAGCTTCAGCCGCAACCTACGCTAATGCAGGAGCGACTGGCTCAAGTTCAGATACTACAGCACACACGATGACTGTAGGTACGAACGCAGCTGGTGGATACACCATTACATACTCGGGAGCAACACTTACATCGGGTGGAAATACTATCACTGCTATTAACGCTGGTATAACTGATGACGCAAACGGTACTCCAGGTAGTGAACAGTTTGCTATCAGTGGTGCTCTTACCGGAACAGGTTCTATGGCTTCAGGATACGACAACTCAGGTACTGCTGACTGGCGTTTTGTTCCAAGTACAACAACAACACTTGCTTCACATACTGGTGTTGTTTCTTCAGACAGCATTGCTATGCACTATCTTGCGAATATCGCAGCAAACACTGAAGCTGGTTCGTACTCAAATACCATTACCTATATCGCAACCGGTAACTTCTAGCGAGACCCACAATGCAAAAAGGATTGCTTTATTACATACAGCGCGCTGTCCTACTCTCACTCTTTTTTCTCGCTCTTCCGTTTGGAGCACACGCGCTGACGCTCACACCTGTACGCCATGAACTTCGCGGAGATCCCGGTGAGACTATTCGTGAGACGGTAACTCTCATCAACGAGAAGTCTACAGGCGAAACATTCTATACATCATTTGCAAATTTTGAAGCAGAAGGTGAGAGTGGTAGTCCTAGTTTTGTTGAACCAATAGAAGGTGTGGGAACATGGATCGTCACCAACTCTTCGGTTTATGTAGCTCCTAATAGTTCAAAAGAAGTTGAATTGTCTATTACGATTCCAAAGAGCGCAAATCCTGGAGGATATTTCGGCGCTGTCTTTTTTGGAACATCTCCTTCTTCTTCAGCTGGTGAAGTCGCTATCGGTTCCAAGATTGGTGTACTCGTACTTCTCACTGTTAATGGTGAAGTAAGTAAAGATGGAGGTGTCCTTGAATTTGCGACGAAAGATATGCAGAAATGGTACACAGCGCTCCCTGTCCCACTGTACTATCGTTTTCAAAATGCCGGAGGCGACCGTATAAAACCAGAAGGTGAAATTCTTGTACGCAACCTTATCGGTTTAATCGCTGCTCGCATTCCTGCCAACCAAGTCCAGGGAAACATTCTCCCAAGTTCAACTCGAAGGTTTGAAGTGCTCTGGCAATCAAAACATGGAAGCTCTGAACCTCACGAAGGAGGATTGGGCTTTTTCCAAGCAGTGTCATACCAGTGGAACAATTTTGCGTTTGGAAGGTATGTGGCGCACCTTGATCTGACTCATTCAGGAAATGAGTTACACCACAAAGCAAAGTATTCGTTCTGGGTATTTCCATGGCAGCTCTTGATCGTTGTTGGTGTGGGCCTACTCGTTTTCGTGACTCTTCTTAGAAAAGGTCTTGCGCGCTACAACGCGTGGATTATTAAGAAAGCACGAATCTCACTTGATACCACTCATCAAAACAACAGCAAAGAAAAGTAAATCTGCGTGGACAGTATTCTTTTTCCATACAGGAGCTTTTCTTGTACTCGTGTCGCTATTTTGCGGACCTGTTTCTTCGCATGTGGTGAATGCGGCAGCTGAAAGTGTTTCTATTCAAGCCATCGTGTCTGGAGCTCCGGAAGAAGAACCATCTGGTGGGGGAGGTGGCGGAGGAAGTCCGTCTCCTTCGGAAGAAACAGAAGATGAGATTGTCGTTCCCCCATCTTCGGTGTTTTTTTCAGGAGTTGCGTATCCTGAAGCGTCAGTCTTCCTTCTCAAAAACGGCCAGCAGGCAGAAAAAACAATAGCGCGTACTGACGCTGCGTTTTCAATACTGTTACCCGATCTTACTCCAGGGTCATATACCTTTTCGGTTGTTGCCGAAGATGCCAATGGGCGCCGTTCTACGCTGCGCACGTTTCCGATTCGCGTTTCAGAAAATGTGGCGACGACGATCTCTGATATTTTGATCTCACCTACAGTGTATGTGAATCTTTCTTCTGTGGTCAAAGGAGAACCACTTGTTGTTTCAGGGTACGGAGCTCCGCTGGCATCTGTGGTACTCACTCTGCGCTCCGCTGTTTCATCTTTTTTCTCTCTTCCCACTACCGTGAGTGGAGAATATACTACAACGCTTGATACCGCAGTTTTGCCGCTCGGAAGTTACCAAGCATCAGCGCATACTCTTTTTGCTGATGAAAGTGAGAGTCCGGAAAGTGCACTTATATCTTTTTCTATAAATGACCAAGAACTTCCGTTTCCTGAAGAAACATACACACCTGCTGATATCAACTACGACATGCGAGTGAACCTTGTTGATTTTTCAATTCTCGCGTATTGGTATAACAAAGACGTTCCACCAGCAAAAGTCGATTTGAATGGCGATGGACGTGTCACGATTACTGATTTTAGTATGCTTGCGTATGCGTGGACAGGATAAAAAATGGTTTTTTGCTGTTAGTGTTGTGTGTGCTCTTGTATTGTCGCCAGGGTCTCTTTTTGCTGCGCGAGTCTATTTTGAATCAGGACGTCCCGCGCACACTTCTTCATCTGAACTGCGGTATGTGGATGTGATGCTCGATACTGAAGGTGTCCCTGTAAACGCAGTATCTCTTGAAGTTGAATTTGATGATGAGGCTCTTTCTTTTGTCTCTTCACAACACGACGATAGTATAGTGACTTCGTGGTTTGTTGCACCACAAGTAAATGGTAATCACGTTGTTCTTTCGGGAATCATGGCGGGAGGTTTTGATGCAGTGATCGATCCTGTCTCAAAAGAATTACTCCCTGGTCGTATTGCTCGTCTTATGTTTTCGTCGCAGAAGGAGGTGGAGACCGTACTTTCTTTTACTGAAGCATCGCTGGCCCTTCATGATGGCCAAGGCACACCAGAGATTCCTAAAACAGAATCAATCCGACTCTTAAGTGGAAGTGATGTCGCACCGTCAGATACATTGCCAGTTGATACTGATCCGCCAGAAGTATTTATTCCGATGGTTGGCAAGGACGCTGCACTTTTTGATGGAAAGTATTTTCTTGTGTTTGAAACCAAAGACCGCGGTTCAGGTGTTGCGTACTATGAAGTGAAAGAAGGTCGTGGTGTGTGGCAACGCGCAGTGAGCCCGTACGAAATTCAGGACCAGACTCTTCGCAAGCAGCTCTTTGTGAAGGCAGTGGATGTTGAGGGCAATGTTCTCACTGTTAAAACGTTTGAACGAGATTTGTACCTCACATGGGTTGCTATTGTAATAGGCGGCGGCGCTCTTTTAGGTATCGTGTTTCTTCGCGTATTGAAAAAACGCATGAATCCGACTATACTACATCAATGATACGATCGGTACGCTTTTTTCTGTCCACGCTCGCAGTGTGTATTGTTTTCATATGTATACCAGTACACGGAACGCTTTTTGCGGCTTCGTTTGGTTTTGCGCCCAACGCAACTGATATTTCTGTAGGGGAACAGTTCTCAGTGGAGGTGTACACTAACACAACCGGAATGTCCGTAAACGCCATTTCAGGAACCGTGAAATATATGCCGGGGATGTTTGATGTTGTTTCTGTTCGAAAGTCCGATGCGATCTCCTTTTGGGTTAAGGAGCCAAAAGCTGAAAACGGCTCTATTCTTTTTGAAGGCATCGCTCTTGATCCAGGTGTGTCAGGTCCGCGCGTTCCAGTACTTACTGTCATACTCAAAGCAAAACAAAGCGGTGTTTCTGAAATGAAAATCACCAATGCTTCTATTTTGAAAAATGACGGGCTGGGCACAAACGTTTTAAACGGTCTTGCGTCTTTACAACTCAAAGTGCGCGCGAGTTCTGTTTCGGTTGGTGCACTATCGGCGTCTTCTAGTGTGGAAGCAAACTCGACTCCACTGGCTTACGATACGTTTGCTCTTCCTGTTATCACCGACTATTCAGCCGTTGTTTCTTCTGGTGGACGTTTGTTTGTGAAAGGTAAAGGGGAACCAAATGCCCTTACACTCATTCAATTTAAAAAACTATCACCGCCGACCTTTGGACAGCGAATGCTCAGTGTGATGGGTGATCGAGAATCTGCCACACTCTCTGACGTGTATGTTATCAACAGTGCTGACGGAAGTTTTGAGTATGTATCCAGTCGTCCTGTATCTCCTGGCTTGTATAGCGCTATTCCGTCGCTTGTGGGGAATGGTATTGAAAAGAAAACACCAGGTTTGGGTGCTCAGGTAAATGTGATTGCGAGCCGTAAAGATTTTTTCTTGGCACAAGTAGTGGATTGGGCAGTGATGCTTATACCCGTCATGCTTCTTGCGGTGCTCACCGTTCTTGTCTATCGTAAAAAACAGGTACAGTAATTCAGTTTTTTTATTCGTCAGTTCTTTGCTGTGTGATATACTACCAGGAATGAATATGTTTCGTAGTCGACGATCGGCACTGTGCGGATATTTTCTTCTTTTGGTGTGCCTCCTTACATTGCCTGGATATAGTCGTGCAATGAAACAGGAAAGCATTTTGAGTCCTGATGAAGTGGCGTGGATGAACGCGCATGGAAATACCATCGTTGTGCAGCCGGGAGTCAACGTCCCTCCTTTTTCTTTCGTGCGAGAACACCAGAATAATAGTTTTCCTCAAGGATATGGTATCGACTTCATTGGCCGTGTTGCTGAAGCTCTTGACCTTAAGGTTGAGTACCGAGAAGCACAGACGCTCACCGACATGCTTGAAGGTGTAAAAGACGGTGAGCCTGTTGTTCTCGTCTCACTCGCAAAAACACCAGCACGTGAAGAGAGTTTTATTTTTACTGAGCCGTATGTTAGTTTGCCCGCTGTTTTTGTCGTTCGGTCTGATTCTCCTTTTCCTGAAAATAGAACGACTGTTAAAGATTTTAAAGGAAAAACAATTGCTGTTGCTCGGGACTCCTCACCTCATGAGTTTTTGAAAATAAACCACCCTGAGCTTACACTTGATCTCACGGTTGATGGTGAGGCTAGCTTAAAGAAAATGCTCCTTGGTGAGGTGGACGCTGCTGTACTGAATATTGCCTCGCTTTCGTACTTTATTTCAAATTCAGGGCTTTCTTCTATTCATATTGCTGGTCCAGTAGGGTTTGATTCTGAGCTTGCCTTTGCTATTCCCAAAGATTCACCTGAGCTTGCTTCGATCATTCAAAAAGGAATGAATATGGTTACTCAGTCTCAGCGTGAGTTTTTACGGGCAAAATGGATCAATTTCGAAGCACCAAGCGGTGTAGCCTATACGAGTTCAGCGCAGCCTCTTTGGGCAGATTACGCTGTTCCGGCAGTCTTTGTGCTGGTACTTATCTTGATCGTAGTCGTGTCTACTCGAATGTTCATTCCACGTCCCGATTCTTTCCTTTCACACGTGAAAAAGGGTGTTACGCGAAAGCAAGAGGCACTGGATAAGCTCAAACAGCTCGAACAAGCCGAGGAATTACTCGAAGCGGAGCTTCGAGCGGTGAGGGAAGTGGAGAAAACCGTCGAAAAGAACCTTGGTGACCTTTCGTCTAACTAAATAGCACAATATTAATCTATATAAGTCAAGTCTCTATGGGAAAAATACCCTTACTTTATAAGGGTATTTTTGATTTGACACTAGTAAAAAGCATTGTATAACTATTGACTTTTGAACCCCGTTGTGCTATTATATGGGAAATATCCGGTAACGGGTATTTTCAGTTTCTCGCTTCGGCGAGGACAAACAGACCACGATGTTGGCAGAGCACAACTGCTACACTATGCAAATAATCAAGCGTTTTCGCTCTCTACAGTCATTTGTTGTGTTTCCTATTTTAGCAACAAGCTTTACGTTCGGTCAGTTCGACCTTAGCGGAAAGATCCCCACTGTAGCAGTACTATCTACCTTCCAAAATGGGCACCTTATGGAGAATTCCGACGATAACCACGATCCGGAATTTGAATCTAAGGTCAAGCGTGTGGAGGCATACTTCGCCTCAAAGAACCTTCCAATGGCTGATTACGCCGAAAAGCTCGTCGTAGAATCTGAAAAGAATGGACTTCCATGGAACCTTGTTGCTGCGATCTCGATGCGTGAGACTACCGGTGGTAAGTTCTCATGTCAGAGTGACCGTGATAATGCGTTTGGATGGGGTGGTTGTGGAGCGATTAAGTTCGACTCTGTTGACCACGGTATCGAAACGGTTGCTCGCAACCTTGGCGGTAACAACCCTAATACGGCTCATTATTACGAAGGTAAGGATACGTATGGAATCCTCCGTAAGTACAACTCTGTGATCCCGAACTATCCTAAAGAAGTTCTTGCGATCATGAAGTCTATTGAAAATCAGACCGTCACAGAAGCAGTTCTCGCACAAAACTCCCAGTAATCTGGGAGTTTTGTTTTGTGTGAAATTGAAATAACGAGCGCTTCGCTTGGTGGTGCTAAAGACTGGCCACGTAGCTTCCAATGATTCCGCCTGTTTCTCCGCGGAAGGTGAGTGGTGAAAGGCTTACTGTTTTCCAGCCCGCTGTGTGGGCTTTTTCTAATTCTTCTTCGGTAAATCCTCCTTCGGGGCCGACGAGGATTGCGCGGTTTTTGGGGTGAGTTGCTGGTTTTTCTTCGCCTATCATGTGGAGAATCCAGGCTTCGTCGAATGCGCTGTGCATGGTGAGCGCTGTTTCAAATGGAGTCAGTTCGGCTATCTCTGGGATCGTGCCGCGACCTGAGAGTTCGGATGCTTCGCGTACTATTTTTTCTAGTCGCTCGATATTCAAACCTTGTTTTACAGTGCGTTCAGTGACGACCGGCACTATTTTTTCTACGCCGATTTCCGCGGCTTTCTGCGCGAGGTATTCGAAGTTTTCTTTTTTAAGGATTGCCGCGAAGAGGGTCACCGCAACAAGCGCTTTTGGACATTCTTTTTTATGTTCTGTCTGTGAGAGGATGACTTCGGTTTTGCTGATCTTCTCTACTGTATAGAGTGCTTCAAATCCTTTTCCATCACAAAGAGCGATTGTTTCGCCGGGTTCGAAACGAAGAACGCGATGCATCTGGTGTACGAGCTCTTTGTCGGTGATGGTAAGGCTCTCTTCAGTTACATTGAAAGGGCCGATGAATCGATGAATTTTCATATGAAAAAGTATAGCATCTAGCTTTCCAAAAGGCTTGAATGAAGTTCTTCTCCGTGGTGGTCGGGGAGTACGATTATCTCAAATGAAAAGGGAAGTATGGCTCTGGTTTGTTCGAGCGCGATATGGAGTTTTTCTTGGTCGTAGCCTAGAGCCACTATCTGTGGTTTGTGCGTGAGAAGGCCGTGCCAGCTTCCGCGTTGTTTGTCGCCGCGGATTATTGTGAACTGAGGAAATGCTTTGGAGAGCTCTTGTATGCGCTCATCCTGGCTTCGTTTTGGCCGGCGACTTTTGAGCGATTCGCTGGCATCGTCGTCGGCAACAGAAATGATAAGCTGTTTTCCGAGTTTGGATGCCTCCTCAATGAAAAAGCGGTGTCCGTCGTGGAGGCCGTCGAATACTCCAAAAATGAATACAGTATCACTCATACAGATATATGAATATGGTATACTACTTTCCATGACTCCGCTATTGAAATCTGACATTTTTTTCTTTATAAGTTCTGTCGCTACCGTTATCTTGACATGTCTTCTTATTGTTGTTTTCGTGTATCTTATCCGATTCCTTCGCACGATCAATCGAGTGGGGGATATGATCGAAGATGCCGCAGGGAACCTCTCGGAAGATGCTTGTGAAGTGGTGGATAGGGTAAAAGAAAGTACACTGTTCTCAATGTTTTTCCCAAAGAAGCGAAGTAAGGCTCGTACAAAGAACTAAAGAGTACATACAAAAAACCCCTGAAAATCAGGGGTTTTTTGTAAAAGACAAGATGTCCTTTATGCAGCAGCCTCGTCAGCAGCAGCTTCGTCGGTTGTGTCAGCTTCAACAGGGGCTTCTACGCCAGTGTCGTCTGTCTTGATTTCTTCAGTATCCATAGTGAGTATTCTCAATTAGTTTCGTAATAGGCCGTTCGACACTTCACTCTAGCACTGTTTGCTCCCTTTACAAAATGTCTATATAGTAATAGAGTACACTCAAACAGACCATTAAGGTATTCTTTTGTCAAAAGTGTAGAAAGGGGTAACCTTTTTTGTTTTGGGTATCTTGGAAGTTTTTTAGTAATTATTAATTATTTATTTATTTTTACGTAAGAGTATTTTTATGAAGAATGTATTTTTTAGAAAAGTGATGAGTCTTTTCACTGTCTTTGCACTTGTGGCAATGTATGGTGGATACGGAACAACACAGGTGTTCGCTAACGAAGACGTACCTGTCGTTGAAACAACAACAGAGGAAACTCCTGTTGAAGTTGTTGAAGAAAACCAAGAAGAACAGGTAGAAGAAGTTGTTGAGGAGGAAACTGTTCCAGAAACAGAAGAAACAACAACAGAAGAACAGGGTGGAGAAGTTCTTGGTGAAGAAACAAAAGAGCTTCCGGTTGTTGAAGAACAGCGTGTACAAACAGTGGTAGAAGAAGGTGCATGTTCTGTTATTACAACAACTATTGTTTCTGACACTTCAAACATTGTCCAAGAAACAGGAAACCCTGCGGTAAAGGCATGGGAGCACCCAAACTGGGCAGATATCTCAGGTGCTGACTGGATCTGGGAATCATACCAGGTTGCAAATCCTCTCGTATTCCGCACTGTCGATTTCACTAAAGAGTTCACTATTGATGGCACTGTTACAGAAGCAACTCTTGAAATCGCAGCTGACAACTACTTTACGTTTGACCTCAACGGAAACGAGGTTCTTTCACGCACAGAAAGTGACGATACTTCAGGGTCTGTAGGATACAACTTCCAGAGTACCTACTCTGCTGATGCGATGGGTATGATCACTTCTGGTGAAAATACCATCGATCTTGAAGTCACCAACCGTGCGTCTTCAATGAACAGCGTAACTCTCAACCCCGCTGGTGTTGTGTATAAGCTCACTGTTGTTTCAGAAGACTGTGGCGATGAAGAAGAAACAGCAACCGTACACGCAACAAAAATCGTGTGTGACAGTGAAGCTGACCTTCCCAACTGGGGTGCAGGAAATGTTGTAGGCAGTATCAACTCTGCGACAGCATCACTCTTCCTTGATGAACACGAAGAATCATGTCACGAAGAAGATTGGACATTTGAATGGTCTCTTGATGGTGTAGGAAACCCTGGAGACAATGGTCAGATGGGTGGTGAAGGATGGAATGCCTTTACTGATACAACTGATATTCCAACTGGCCGAATCTGGTTCCGTGAACAGATGCAAGATGGATACATTTTCTTTACAGGAGCAAATACAACAGAAACTGTTTCAGCTGAAATCTACTGTGGAAGTGATGTGCTCAATTACGACAACTGGGAATATATTGATGCGGTAGATGGTGGTGAATACTACTGTGTGGCATTCAATGCTCCAGTCGAAGTTCCATACGTCTGTGATCCAGAAATCAATTTGATTGAAAATGGTAGTTTTGAAAACCCTGACATTTCAACTGGTACATACGAGATCGTAAAAGACTTGAACGAAGATGTTACGTCAGTGCTCGCATGGCTCGTCGCATGGACAACACCAGAAGACGGTGGACGCCTCGGTCTTGAAGTCCAAGATCATGTTGCTGGAAACCCAGCAGTCGGTGCCGGCGACCAATTCGCAGAACTTGATGGTGATCACCCAACCGCTATTTCACAAGACGTTGAAACAGTGGCTGGTGAACCATACACACTCACATTCATGTACTCTCCTCGTCAGGGACGAAATGCCGCAGACAACATGATTGAAGTTCAAAAAGACGGTGCTGTTCTTGGAGATGTACTCGCTGCTGATGGTACAGCAAACAGTGACACTGCATGGGCAACTTACACTCGCACCTTTATCGCAGATGACTCTTCAACAACAATCTCGTTTGTTGATACAGGTACTGACACAAGCTTTGGTGGTTACCTCGACGAAGTACGTCTCTCATGTGGTACACCGGTTGTAGACGATGAAGAAAGTACAATCACTGTTACTAAAATCGTTGTAGGGAATGATGCGTTTGATTCATCAGACTTTCCTCTCTATGTGAACGAAACATCGGTGGTTTCTGGTATTGCGTCAGAATTTGAACCAGGAACATACACAGTCTACGAATCAAGCAACGCTGATTTCATTCCGACATTCTCAGGTGCTTGTGTTGCCGATGAAAGTAACGAATCTCGCATTGCATTGATCGAAGACTTCCAAGCAAAAAAGACTGCTCTTGAAAATGCTATCGCTGCATCTCCTGAAGATGTAGAAGGAAATCAAATCAAAACAGATATGATTTTCGACATCAATGAAAAGATCGTAGCACTTCAGAATTCTCTCAGTGCAACCATTGACCTTTCAGAAGGTGAAGATGCAGAATGTGTTATCACAAATACATACACACCAGTTGTCGTAGATGACTTCCCTCAGTGTTCTGATGGTGAAGACAACGATGAAGACGGTCTTTCAGACGAACTTGATCCAGGATGTCACACTGATGGTGATCCAACTGACGAAGATGAAGTAGACAGCTACGATCCAGAGGATGATGACGAAACAAATACGACAGAAGAAGTAGTCTACGCATGTTCTGACGATGCCGACAACGACGAAGATGGCCTTACTGATGCCAATGACCCAGGCTGTCACTCAGACGGTGATGCAACCGATGAAGATGACACCTACGTTCCAACAGACAACGACGAAACTAATGACACTTCATCTAATACAAACGGTGGAGGTGGTTCATCAGGCAGTCGCGGTGGTGGTGGAAGTGTTCTTGGAGAAGTACTCGGTGCCTCAACTTCATGCGGCATCTACCTCAATGAATACATCATCAAAGGTTCAACAAAGAACAATCCAGCAGAAATCATGAAGCTCCAGACATTCTTGAACAACTACATGAATACTGGTCTTACGGTCAGTGGCGTGTACGATGCAGCTACTATTGCTGCCCTCAACGCCTTCCAGCTCAAAGAATGGCTTCTCGTGCTTCGCCCATGGGGTATTACAGCACCGACAGGAAATACATATCTCACGACACAACTCCGAATCAACAACATCATGTGTCCAGAATTGAACCTTTCTGTCTTTCCTCCGCTCCATACGATCCCTGCAGCGATGAAGCTCTAATAGTTGCATAAGCACAGAAAAAACCGGCGCAGCCGGTTTTTTCTGTGCTATGATACCCCCATGACATACCCAATGGCTGCAAAGCTCATAAAGTCGCTCCACAAGAAGAAATCCCGAGAAGAGGCGGGTAAGTTCCTGGTAGAGGGCGGAAAGAACGTAGAAGAGCTCCTGGCGAGCGATTTTCGCATCGATTTTCTCTATACCACCAAAGATTTCGAGAAAGCTCACCGAAAGGCTATCGATGCCAAGAAGATCCGCACGCAGATAGTGGAAGGAAGTGAACTCGTGGCACTTGGCACGCTTCTTCAGAACGATGGCGCGCTTGCTGTCGTTTACCAAAAAGAAGTCAAAGAACCGGCTATCAGTGGCGTCACGCTCGTACTTGATGAGATTCGCGATCCCGGAAATCTTGGTACGCTCATCCGTATTGCCGACTGGTATGGCATTAAAAATATCGTGTGTTCGGAAAACTGTGTGGACTGGTATAATCCGAAAGTGGTTTCAGCGACCATGGGTTCGTTCACTCGCGTCGCTCCGCTTTACACTGATATTGTAGAATTTCTGAAAAAACAAAAAGCACCTATTCTCGGCGCATTTCTTGAGGGAGAATCAACACACAGCTTTTCGTTTCCAAAAGAAGGTTTCCTTATCATTGGTAGCGAGTCGCACGGTATCAGTAGGGAAGTGGGAAGACTCGTCACACAAAAAATCACCATTCCGAAATTCGGAAAAGCCGAATCACTGAATGCAGCGATAGCAGGAGCGGTGATACTTGATAGGTGGAAGGGAGGGAAATAGAAATACATACACTAAAGGCCGGCGCGCTTCGCGCGCCG
>JACCDG011082151.1_pt1 | contig 142267 bp, 165 predicted proteins | sample 7442471 | NCBI WGS metagenome assembly JACCDG01 (sample SAMN15323444, study PRJNA562643) | freshwater metagenome | isolation source: river surface water | place: USA:Blue River Watershed | collected 2017-08-17 | reverse complement strand
TTGATTCATTAGTGTACATTACAAATGTATCACCTGGACTAAAGGTCGCTGTAAAGTTAGTGTTACTACCAGATATTGTAGCAGAGTCAGCACTTATGCTAAATGTTCCAGATCCTAATACTTCTCCACTTATGCTTGATGTTGTAAACTTATGTCCACCATTACCAGCACTGGTAATGGTTATGGGTGAATCATTGGCAGCATCTAACGCGGTAGCAGCAAGTTTGAACCAATCTCTGTTTACTCTAATTGCATAATAAGTTGTTGATGCTGTTAGGCCACCTGGTGCTATGCCATCTGTTGTGAATACTACAGGAGTTCCTGTAGTCATATAATGATCTACACTGTTAATGGCACTCCTACTTAAATCAAAATACTGAGTAGGATTAGTTACTACTATTTCTCGTTGAGGAACAGTTGTAGGTGCTGCAAGTGTAAAAGAGTTGTCTCCTGTTTTACTAACAAGATCATAGACACCGTCACTACCACCAATACTGATAGAACTTAATTTATGTGTGCCAATTCCCGTAGAAGTAATATCAACTAAGTTGGCTGTTCTAAGTGTACCAGTTCCCGAAGGAGTTGGTGCTAAATCAACTATGTCAGTGTTACCGTTTGCACCTGCTTTTGACCAGTGTAGAGTACAGGTACTTGCACCAGTACTTCTAATCCAGTACCATGCTCCATTAGTTAATCCACTAATAGGTGTTGCGCTGAGATATTGTACTGCGTCGCCTGTTGTAAATCCGTGAGCTGATTGAGTTGTAATTACATTTGTTGTAGTATTAACACCGGTTGTTTGGTTAACAGAAATAGCGTTTGTTTTCCAACCTGCACTGGTAGTGGCTAATTTGACTCGATCGGTAGTCTTTTGAAATATGTAATAGGTGCTGCCATCGGCTAAGCCGCCGATCGTAGTTCCGCCTTCATCCGAGTAGACAACTGGACTGCCGTCAGTTAATGCGTTTCCGGGTATATAAACGCTGTCGTTGTTAAGATTTGGAGTTCTTGTTTCAACTGCAAATACTCCGTTGGTTGTTCCTACACCAGTTAACTGAATTACTGCACTGGTATCATTATTTTTAAATCGAATTCTATTTGAGTTAACAAACTCAACTTTATAGGTTGTTCCCGATGTAATACCAGTAGGAGGCGTTCCGCTGGTTGCAGTAAAAACAATAACATTATTGTCAGCTAATCCGTGATTGGCAAAATACATACTCCATCGTTCATTGATTAAATTGACTTTAATCATAAAAGCTGTAGCTGTAGAACTTGACAAGTTAATCAGTGCTCCACCACTTGTTGTTGACCAACTCATGGCAGTCGATGATCTAAGTGTATGCGGATAATAGAGTGTAAATCCAGAAGTAAGGTTTGTACTGGTTGTCAAGTTACTGGCGGTACCGTTAAAAAACATCACTGGTTGATTTTGAAAACTTGTTAATCCGTGATTTTCGTCAAAGGTAATACTTTCTTGAGAACTAAGAGTATTTGCAGAAGTAGATTTGTAGGCTCTAATAAATGCGCTACGCATTACACCACCGTCCGATCCTGCTGCGGTAAGATTTATTCTGGTAGTGCTGCCTCGAACAGTAGTTAGATAGATAGTAGTTGTGTCTATCACTCTTACGAAATAACCAGTATAGTTAGTTAGACCGCCAATAACTCCATTACCTTCGCCTGCTACATATAAGAATGGTGTATTATCTGTAAATCCATGTAGGAAGGGAAACTGTATACTTTCTGCTGTGGTATTCACAGTTATTTGACTGTTGGTAAAATATACAACTTCTTCAGCACCGGTATAAGTATGAACTTGTGTTGCGCCAAGTGAGAATCCGCTTTCCCCTGTTGCTGTGTTATTAGTAGTAGTTGCTGATACAGAGTTATAGTTTTCAGGAACAGCTAATGTAGAATCTGTAGTAGACACTGCTGTTGAAACGCTGTTAGTCAAAAAGAAACTGGTTCCCGAAGTAAAATCTGTAGGAAATTCTGTGTTAACTGTAAGAGTAGAAGTTGATGCGCCGTCAGTGGTTACACTGCTGATATTTGACAGTTTAAACTCAGTACCCTGGTAAACACTACCTGGAAATATTTGAGTATAGCTGTCAAGGATACTGCCAGTAAACGATTGATTATTTTTTGCCTTGTATTGAAAAGTAACAGTTGAGCTGGCACTAGTTACCACAAACGCACCGTTGGCGCTGATACTCTTAGTTCCTTGAACGATGATAGGACTACCTGCTATGAGATTATGTTCAGTGCTACAAGTTACAGATATAATATCGCTGCCATTGATACTGGTAATGGCGGTAATTGCCAGATCTTCGTCGCCATTACGAGCAAAGAATGTAGGAATATTTTTAACCAGTTCAAGTGTTTCCCATTTAGTGCTCTGTAGGCCGTATTCAAAGTCAGTGTCAATCAAGTTCTCTGGTTGGCTGACACGAATCTTACTAACAGGATCTACAAATGTTTCTGCGGGACTAAAGTCTACACTGTCAAGTTCAACAAATATCTGTAACTTGTCTGTACTGCTCATTGCTGAACAGTCATAGTCGAGAACGACGGTAGTAGTTTCTGCTGCTGTGTCTATGCTGTAAGAACTGGTTCCATTGGTGTCGTCGTTAAAAGTATAGATTGTTTGGTTAGTCGTTACATTGGTTATTAACAGTAATCTTTCTCTGCGATAGATACCATTGATAACAACAGTATCTGTACTTGGGCTAAAGGTGTATCTTGGTACTAGGTATTTTGACATTCTGGTTAACCTCCGAGAGCTATTGAAAGCGCCGTAGCTTTCGACAAGGTCTTATCATTTGTTGCATGTGAGCTGCCGCTGACCGTGATAAAAATATATTTTGTTCCCGATCCAAAGTTTGTTTTATTATTTGAATTAGAGCTAGCTGATACAGTTGTTCTTTCAACTGTGTTAGTAGAGCTAACATAAGTGCCAACACCTGTTTCCCAGTTGGCTGTTCCTTCTTCTACTATTGAGTAGTCAAATATTGAACCATTAGAACAGACTGACAGGAAAGTTCTAAATCCTGTAGGGTTGCCAGTTAATGCTACATTACTTGTACCGGTAAAGTTTCCTGTTTCCTTTACACGATCAGCTCTTACTTTGTTAGCCATTGTCTAATCCTTTATTAAGGATTATTCAATGTTATTGTCAGTGTGATTCTTATTTCGTCGCCGTTGTTAGCAATGTTAATAGGTGCATTACTAAATCTGTTAGCAAACATTAAATCGCCTGTACTTGCTCTGGTTACATAGTAACCATAAACATTGCCTGCTGCACCAGTAAATGCAAAAGTCACTTGGGGATAAGCAGCACTGCTAGGGTCCCCAGGCGTCATAACAAAGTTACCTGGAGTTAATGTAACTGCTGAATAACCACTTCCACTAACTTCTGTGTAATCTCCTACTACATCAGTTTTTGCAGGAGTTTGATTGTCGCTGTATAAGCGTAACACTAAATTTTCTGGGGCAGTTTTGTTTATAAAATTTTCTAATGCAACTTGCTCTGCTGCATTTGTAAAGACTACGGCCATAGTTTGTTCCTTTTAAGAGAATTCTCTACTCTTATTTATTCAAAGCTATAGGTAAATTCTACAGAAAGTCCGCGGCCACGATTTACGCTGCCCACCGCAGTAATATCTACAGTTAGATAATCGTCTAGAATCATATCAATGTTAACTGTAGCTGTTTGTTTTACTGATCCTGCGGAAAAGTTTAAAGTTTGTACATTTGTACCATTTTTCTTAACTATCACTGTAACAGTCGAATCTGCTGCTTCTGCTAATCTTGCTGTTATTTTATTAATATTGACTGTTTGAGGATTGTACCATCTAATTGTGCCTGTTGTTGGTTCTAGTATTCCATCCTGATATAGTGTAACTGTTTTATCTATAGTTTTAAATGTAATACTTTTAGGGTCGCTCAGTGTATCTGTTGTGATCAGCACTCCAGAACCTGCTATAAACTCTATGGTATCAAGACCTGTTGCTACAAGGTCTGATTGCCCGTCTACTTTCCAAGTTTTAAAAGTAGAATTCATTCCTACTTTTACGGCGCCGCTGCCTAAATCTGTAATGTCAAAGCCGCTATCTGTGTCAAATCTAATAGCAGTGATGTTAGACAATGGGCCTAAAACTGTATTTGTAGAATCTATTAAACTAACAGTTAATGGTCCTGGAATAGTCGGTTTATTAGTTAAATCAGTATAGCTACCACTAAACAATATTGGTAAATCAGTTAAGTCGTTATAGCTTGTTACCAGTGTCGGCTTATCTGTTAAATCAGTGTACGATCCGCTGAATAATGTTGGCTTATTAGTTAAATCAGTATAGCTACCACTAAACAGTGTTGGTCTATTAGTTAAACTATTGTAGTTACCATCAAACCCACTAATAACCTGATTATTAATAGTTATTGTGGTTCCATCAATTTTGACGCCACCTTTAACTGTAGTACTAGCAGTTGGCAGCACATAAGTTCCTCCGCCTCCTCCACCACCGACACTAATTCCACCGGGGGTTATGCCATCACTTAATCGAAACTCTCCTGTTTCAACATTGAAGAATACATTACCTTCTTCTCCAACATATTGATCAATATCGTTCTTGACCAGACCCGCTTTTATTTTTCGAAAAAACGCCATATTCGCTCCTGGCTATTTTATCTTGTAAATGGACTTCTACTTGGGGGAGTTGGTTCTTTTGGCTCGTCCTCGTCTTGGGTAAGATCGTCAATTACCGGGCTAGTTTTGCCCTGTTCTGCTTTTTTAAGTTCGATATCTTGTTGTAATGGAGGGACCATTATGGGATTGTCGTCAAGCTCTTGTGGATCGGTTGAATCATTAGAATTAGACATATCGATCTCCGGGTCGCCATCCCCATTAATTTTAATTGTTATTGGAACATTTATAGTAAATTCTCTAGCTCGCATTTGGTTCTCCGATACGATATTTATGCTTAAATATCCTGTATGATAAACAAACAACCATTTCAAGAACTGTTAAAAACATTAAAATCTACCGGAAAATATCGTGTATTCAACGACATTGTTCGAGAACGAGGGCAATTTCCCGAAGCAATATGGTATGGCCCATACAACATCAAAAACATTGTGAATTGGTGCTCAAACGATTATCTTGGCATGGGTCAGCATAAAGTTGTTTTAGATGCAATGCACACTGCTTTAGACCAAACTGGAGCAGGGTCAGGTGGTACACGCAACATAGGAGGAACTAGTCATTACCATGTTGCTTTAGAACACGAATTAGCAATATTACATAAAAAAGAAAAAGCACTTTTATTCAGCAGTGCCTATGTTGCCAATGAATGGACTTTGATAGCATTAGCTAAGATTATTCCAAACATAGAGTTTATTAGTGATAGCAAAAATCATAATAGTTTAATTGTTGGAATTAATCATAGCCGTGCAGATAAGAAAATATTTGAGCACAACAATTTAGAAGATTTAGAACAGAAGCTTAAGATCAGTTTTGCACAAGAGCGTACACCCTGCATAGTTTTTGAAAGTGTCTATTCGATGGACGGAGATGTTAGTCCTATTGCAGAAATTTGTAAGTTGGCTAAGAAATACAGAGCTATTACATACATAGACGAAGTACATGCTGTAGGTTTATACGGAGAACAGGGTGCTGGAAAATTACAAGAGTTAGGATTACAAGATCAAGTAGATATCGTTAATGGAACACTTGGAAAGGCATTTGGAGTACAAGGTGGTTATATAGCTGCCGATGCAGATGTTATTGATTGTATCCGTAGCGTAGCTGCTGGCTTTATCTTCACAACTAGTATGAGTCCAGTTGCCTGTAGTGGTGCATTAGCAGCTATTAAATGGCTTAAAGAGCACAACGAAATTAGAATTAAACATCAAGAACGAGCAGAAAAACTTAAACAGTTATTAAGAGAAAACAATTTACCAGTTATGGACTGCTCGACGACACATATTGTACCGTTGCTAGTAGGTGATGCTAAGAAGTGTAAGGCTATGAGCGACGAGCTGTTAAACGAATACGGTATCTATGTACAGCCGATTAATTATCCAACAGTGGATGTGGGAACGGAGCGGCTACGATTTGCACCCACTCCGTTCCACGATGATGCCATGATGGCAGATTTAATCAAAGCACTAACTTCAATATTTAAACCATCTGAATAAGTTGTGTTACACCAAACACTAACATCTGTTTATTTTGTAAGCTACCGGCTTCTGCTTCTAATTGATCAGTTCGTATTAAATCTTCTAACAAAGCTCTGCGCTCATCCGCCGACATTTCGCCACGCCTAAATGCTTCTTCTATTTGAATAGCCATTTGTGCTCTTTGAGTACTGGGATCATTAGGGTCACTACTAGCAACATGAAATAGTTCTTGGCTCATTAGAATCTCCCTTGGATAGTTTTAGCTGCGATATCAGCTTGTTGCATCATTAATTTTCTTTTAACTTCGCAGTACAATGGGCTAACTGGTTGAGGACGCTCATAAAACTCTTTAACAGTAGCTCTCATTATATCTAAAAGTTTATCTACATCTTTAGTATCTTTGCTTTCACTGTATAAATGAAACCACTGTAGATTATTAGATATGCTGTTTAATTGAGATCTGTGATCGGCTTTACAATCAAAGTTTTGTGTCTGCTGTCTAAGGTCAGTTATTACCTTAGCTTGGTTTACATCCCATCTACTTGGGATCCAATCTTTTACTGCCACTACTGCCGCACAACCCTGTAGAGCCAGTGTTAATCCGATAACAGCCAGGATCTTCATTTTAATTACACCAACTTTGTTTTGCTTCGCCAAAATATTCACGAGCAAAACCATTGCGTATTAATTCAGCACGAAGACTTACCCCATTTAAAATGAGATCACCCAAGACACGCCCACCAAACTTATCCCATCCATAGAGAGTGACCTGATGTTTTTGTGTAGTTGCAACTGCATTCTTAGTGAAGGCACTTGCGGCTTGTCCTCGTTGATCTTCTTGAGGACATTGGGCACGGAATCCTTTTTCAGGTGTGTCGACGCCAAAGACTCTGACAGCCAATTCTGGCTTGAGCGGAGCAGGTAGAAAGGGTGCAGATATGACTACTGTATCACCGTCGTTTACACGAATGATTTTAGCGTCATAGGTTACCCCTTGTGGTGTTTTTTGTGCAAATGCTAGGACCGGTGACAATAACAATGCAACTAATAATTTTCTCATAGTAGTTCCTTTAAAACTACTACTATTTACCCAATTTGTTGCAGTTTTTCGGCTATAAGATTTGCAGCTATTTTTTGTGTTTCGGGCCCAGGGTGAGCACAATCTCTAGCTAAATCGTGAAACTTTAACAGTGTTGAACCCGTTATATTGCACATATCTTCGTACCAACTTGCTTCTACAATAGGGCAATTCCAGAGTAATCTCATTGTTCTAATTAAGTATTCTGCATTATGTCGACAGTGTACATCATTTAGTATTAGATTTTTAAGCCATGAAGTTTCAACATTCCACGCCCCATGGTGAACAACGGATAACTTTTCTATAAACTCTGTTTGTCTAGATCTGTCAGGCCATACACAAACTACAGCCTTTGGAGTTATATTATGCTCCCTTAAGATAACACTATTCGCAAGATGAAAGGCAATGCCAGTGCCTCCCATTCCTAAATTAGTTACAGGTTTGCCTAATAATGTTGATAGATAATAGGGTAGGGTTTCTGTATCATTAACACCTACACCATAAACCATACTGCAACCAAAGACTAAAATACTTTCACTCCATCTACAGTGTTGCCATTCTGGTGCTCGGTATTGTTGTGTGTTTAAAGTATAACGGACTTCTTTAGACCTCCAAACCCAGTCTGCCGGCTGTTGTTCTAAATTTGCATTGAATTTAGATTGTGTGTCTTTACCCGAAAAGAAAGCACCGTTATCGCTGTTACCGCCTAGTAAAAGCATTATTAAAAACTGTTGTTGAACCAACCAATCTTACGACCTTCTGCCACTCGACGGTCGTACTCTTCTGTGGTGCTAGGAAAACGCCATGCCCATATAGCAACTAGGGTCATAAAGATAGCTGTATAGATAATACCCCTAGCAGGGACGCTGCCGGCGGCCATTAAGATTAAGCTGACACTCATACTGGCTAACATAAAAAACTTGAGCTTTAGTGGGAATACACGCTTTTGATTCCAGTTTGCAATGAAAGGACCAAAGATCTTATGATTCATGATCCAGGCGTGCATTTTTGGACTACTCTTAGCAAAACAATAGGCTGCAAATACTACAAAAGGACTGTAGGGGAGACCAGGCGTGATCACCCCTACATAGGCTAAGCCTAGGCTAAAGAATCCAAGTATTTTCCAAAGAATTCTGGTCATAATTGAATATACTCTAGCCAGCTGTCGTGTCTAACATTAAATGGAAGACGCTTGCGCTTGTTAACAAGTTCGTAAAAGTCAGGCTTATGAGGCTTAAACTTAGGACGAATTTTCTTGTTGTTACCTTTGCTGGCGTTGCAAGGTCCACATGCGGTTACTGTATTTTCGAAGGTAGTTTTACCACCATGACTAGTAGGTAGAACATGGTCTAAAGTACAGTCTTTCTTCTGTAAATCTTTTTCGCAGTAGACACACTTATAATTGTCTCTCAAGAAGACATTACCTTTAGAGAAACGAACTGTTGTCTTTGGTTTCATGTATTCTTTTAGAATCAGAATTGAAGGAACAGGAGTTTCCCAAGTGGCAGAGTGTACGATCCAATCGTCGTGCCAAGCTAATACCGTGGCTTTTTCCAAAACCATGTATTTGATTGCTTCCTGCCAGTCAATAACTGATAGCGGCAGAAAGCTGACTGGTGCGCCGTCGGCGTTGAGTAGCAGTGTGTCGCTCATTTTGAGTTTCCATTTAAGTTGTTTACAAAACTATATTATATAGTCAAATTTAATCTTATGCAAGTATAGATTGAACAAATTCTGAACCCGAATGCTCAATTGATTCAGTCCATTGAGTTTGAGAATCATGATCAAAAACAATACTTTTGTTTGCACTTGCAGTTAGCCAACTTTGATTATGATCATATGGTTGTGTACCCTTCATTTCGTTTTCTAACTGGCCAGCTGTCCAACCGCATAATCCTACAAAGAGTCTCCATTTTTTTGGACTATTTCCCATGGCTAAATTTGTCAATATGTCAGGACTAGAACTAATACTAAATTGATCATTTATCTGCATAGTATTACTGCATTTCCATTCAGCAGTATGCAACATAGTTAATGCCTTGACATTCACAGGGCCACCAATGTGTACAAATCCTGCTATATCCAAATTAACATTATGCTGGCTGGCAAATTCTTTAATAGACATCTGGCTAGCTTTGTTTAATACTAGTCCAACACTACCCTTGTTATGATTCTCTGTTAAGAATATAACTGTCTTTTGCCAAAAGTTACCTCGAATACTAGGAGGTGCTATTAATAATGTTCCTGCTAAATTCATGCCACTGTCGTTGATTGATTTGCTAATGCTAGAGCATTATCTATTCTTCTTTGTCTATGAGCTCCACTGCTTCTTTCATAGTATTGATCAAATGCCCATGCAGCTTCTTCGGGTGTCTTCGTTTTTTTAAGTTGTCTGCCTGCCGCTTCTTCTGTATTTTCAAGTTCCCATTGAATAAATTCAAGTTGTTCTTTAAAACTAGATCCCTGGATGCTTTTTCCAAATGCTTTTTCAAAGTTGCGTTGACGAGGCGGGTGCCATTGTGCAATACCATATGCTTGACCACCATCTCCTACTGCATCAATCTTTAGATTGGCGCCGCTTTCTGCTTGTAGGTTTCCAACAATACCAGCAGCTTGAGCTTCAGTCCAACCTTTACCTACAAAGAATTTAACTGCCTCTGTAGCTGAACCGGTATTTCCTGCACCTTTTTCTGCATAGCCAGATATAGTTTTAGTTGGCTTGTTAACTTTAGCAATAGCACCAGAGTTAACTTGATCTAAAACACCAAAAGCAGTTTGATCAAAGTTGTTTCCATTGCCGTCAACTTTGTAATCTTTCTTAAATGCGGCGACTGCTGTTGCTGTGTAAGGCCCATACTTGCCATCTACACCTGTTGGTCCAACCGAATACCCTAAATTTTCTAACCCTTGTTGTAGACTCATTACTTGTTTTCTATCTTCGACTGGGAAAGGAGGGCCTTTCTTTAATTCTAGATTTCCTGGCTTTTCTTTGGTTGGCACTTTTTCCGGAGCAGAAGCTGGGTTGCCCAATGTGACTCCACTTCCGTGTTTTGCCTGCACCCTATTAGCCACTTCTTTGTATGTTGCCATTCCAGCATGAACACCGTCTGTTAAGGGCTTACCGTTAATATCAATAATTTCAGTATCACCGAGTGCTCTTTTAATAGCATCTCTAACTTCTTCTTGATAGTCACCACCATAGTATTTCGCTAGGCCGGCGCCACGGCCGGGTCCGTTTGGAAACAACATAAAAATTGGAGTGGCACCTTGTGCTTTTACCTTGTTAACAACATTAGCAACATTAGAGGCAATGTCTTCGGCTGGTTTTAAAGGTCTTTTGCCTTGGCTGTCCATATGTGCTCTAGCGGCATTAGCAGTGTCATTTGCACCTTGACTTACTAGAACAACTGCGCCTTGAGGAATTTTAGAAATGTTAGCTAACATTCCAGCATGAGTGCTCGGTTTTCCTCCTATTGCTAGGTTGATCCAATTTTTGCCGCCGGCGGTGGCTACAGCAACAGCATGGCTGTCTCCTATTGTGTAGAACTTGCCTGCTTCTTCAATTAGAGTCCTAAATTCTTTAAATCTCATTGGCCTTTCCTTGTACCCCAATCTGGAATTTTTCCGCCGTACTTCTTACCTTTAACCTTGTGTCCGCCCATGACCATACGGCTTTCTGGTCCTTTACCCATTAAGTGACTCTTTTTACCTTCTCTGGATCTAAATCCCTGACTTTTGCAACTGGCCAGTTGACTAGCACCTAATTCGCTGTTAGGTTTAGTACTTAAACAAAGGCTTTTAGAAGCTTTAGCTTCTCCTATAATTTCGTGGACTTTCATGTATGTATTTATTAGCTTTCTAGATCGAGCCATTCATAAACATTTAACCACTGTCTTTTTCCTATCGTTTCTTTTAAATGCTTTAAATTTGCACAGGTTTTTTGTCTAAATCTATCTTTTTCAGCATCAGGCATTGTAATATATTTTAGTTCTACACCTTCTTGTTCTGCTATAGTTTCCGCTATATCTAAAAAACTATGTGTTAAGCCGCTACCTACATTCCAAATGCCGGTTCCCTTGACTGTTTCTAAGAAATCAGTGTGTAATCTGCACACATCTCCCACCCAAGTCCAGTCTCGATAAATTTGACCTGCATTTTCCCATACTTCTATGTAACCTTCTTTTCTAGCCTGTTGTCTCCATTTATGAATAGCATTAGCTCGTCGTCCACGAAGATGCATCCATTTTCCATATACATTAAAGTAACGAAATCCCTGTACAAAGATAGTGGGTTTTTGATCAAAAACCCATCGATCAAATAGGTATTTGCTCCATGCGTATGCAGTCTGCGGGTAACACGGTGCTGTTTCTTCAAAATTCTTTGTATTACCGTAGACACTACTCGAACTAGCGTATTGTAAGTTTACACCAGCATCTTGACATTCTAAAAATAATCGCTGACTAAATTCATAATTTTGATGCAGTACTTTATCTACATCAGTTTCTGTCATATCAGCTATGGCTCCAAGATGGATGACCCAATTAAATGATCGCACCTTAGGAAAATCTTTAGGATTCCATTCCCAACCTTCAACTTCATATCCTTGCTGGTGTAACCAGCTGGTCATATTACGACCGATAAAGCCTTCGTGGCCAGTTACTAATATTTTCATATCTACCTCACGAGGTATTTATAGCCGTAAAAAAAGGACTATCGAAATAGTCCTTTTAAACTATGCGCTGAATGGCTTACAGTTTAAACTAAACCAAGTGACATGGCCTTGTAACCTGCGGCAATCAGCTTACGGCTTGGCTTGCCAATAACATACTCAGTAACCTGAACACCGTTACCTGCTTTGCGGGTATTTGCGTAGACTGCATAACCGTTTTGACGGATGCGGCTAACTTCTGCGCTGATGTTCTTGATGCCGAAACGCTTTTCGGCTTGTGCTGGAGATACTGCTTCTCCGTTGTAAAGTGCGTTAAAGAGCTTAAATGTTTTTGTCTCAGGGTTAAATTGCTTAATCATATGTGTTTTCCTCTGTTAAAATTAGCTTTTAGCTAATATGTGTCTATTGTAATACACAATAAGTACAGAGTCAAGCAAAACGGTAAAATTACTTAACCGTGATCCCCAATTTATCTGCTTCTTCTTTACTCAAATTGCCATTAAAGTTTTTTCCGGGAAATCGACTTGATACATTATCAAGGGCCTCTTGGAGAGTCTTGCCTTGTCCAAGGAACTCATCGGTGTCTTTGGTAAAAAGATAAAGGCTTTCTCCGTGTCTTTCAACCTTAATTGAGCGAGCATCTTCTTCAGACCTTACGCTGTCGGCTGCTTTAACAGCCTTATACTCAGTTAAAATTTTAATCATCCTCTCGGGATCATCAAGTAATTTTCTAGTAATAGCTCTGGCATTTGCAGACCAGCCAATAACAATACCTGAAATAAACACAAAAAAGATAAAGATTAGATCCATGTTAGTAGTTATGGTTAACGGTTAATGAAAATCTCTGCAAGAAAGCTTCTTTGAGACAATTATACTGTCTATCAGATCCATATAAATGATAAAATACCCAGGTTTCATTGTCAGTTGTCTTAACTTCGTCGACAACAAATATTGATCCTTCGGTTGAATACCATCTAGAATTAGCAACTATTTCTATCATAACTCTCCTTTTGAGTATTTATTATACTGTCAAACCGATATCTTTCCTATACATAAAATCACCAATTTTTTGAGTTTGAAGGTATTCGTAAATATGGGCCGAGGCTGTTTCAAAACTATCGTTAGAAGTAGTAAAAGTTGAATGCAGCAAATTTTGTATTGGATTTAAACTATGGATAATGTTTTTTGGTACAGATCTAAAAATCGGCCAATCTTTAGTTTTTGTAGACTCATACCCATTTCTAACAACCCTAACAGTTACAGATTTTTTAGAGTTAAATTTAACATTTATTTTATTATTTAATGAGGTGTCTATTAATACTTCTTCCAAATTGTCAATCGTCTCTGCAATTGACTGTATTTCCGGGTCGCCGGGTCTAGTATTAATTTCTAAAACATAGGGAATATTATCTTTAACTATAATTCCGAGATACAGAAAGCCAATGTATTCAAATCTATTTTTGAAAAAATTAAACAGTTTATCTACATAGGAATGTACAGCTAACTCTGGATCTACAGATGCATAAGACCCCATGCCATCTGTGTTGTGTCCCTGGTCAAACTCATTTATTTTTTTATAATCCCTTGCTGAGCCCATGTAAGCCCAATTAGTTTTATTAAGTAACGCATGATAGGAATATTCTTTTCCTTCAATATACTCTTCAACTATAACTGTTCCGTCTTTAAGATCTAATAATTCTTTCTGTTCATTAATTACTATTGTCTGTAATCCAAAATTGGATTCTTTTTCATATTTTACAACTAATGGAAAACTAAGGGTCTTAGTTTTTAATTCTTCAACCGTGGTAATATAATACTCAGGAGTTGGTATACTTAATTCTTTTAAAATAGATTTAGTTAAAGATTTTGAATGTTCTAACATTCCTCCTAATGCCGAGGGATAAAGATAAGGAACATTAATTTCTTTAATTGTTTTTTGAAATTCAGTCCATATCTGATACTTGTAATTTATAGGTATAATTAGATTAAATTCTTTTAAACCTTTTAGAAAATTAATAATATTAGAATGATCTTGCCTAGTTAAATCTGTATTGTACGGAATGTAGTTAGAAGTTTGTTTGAGACTATGATGTGCATGATAATGATGGACTTCAGCAGATTTCGATAATACTTGGCTTAGGTAATGAGTAGCCGCTGTAGTTCCAATTATTGCAATTTTCATTTAGATCCCCATTTGAGTGCCCAAAAGGTATAATCCTTTGCTGTCAATCTAGCTTTTATACAGTACTTATATCCATAGTTAACATTGTCAATGCTTCTTAGCCACACCGGTTGTTCAACGGCATGCTCCATAATCCATTTTCCAGAATCAGTTTGTTGCCAATCCCATATAGGTGCGGCAGCATAAAGATCTGGATCTTCTGAGTCACCTACAATAAAATTGTGAACGACAATCTCTTTTACTTCAATTACTTTGTCATGGACTAGACTGTATTGATGTCTCATCGGAATCTTCTGCATGTATAAGTCTTTTAAATGTTTCGAAGTTGGAACGAGCCCTTTCGAGTCCAGGGTATTTTTTGCATAACTCATCTAATTGTCTTTCCTCTTGCATCTTTCTCCTAGCCCAATCCAATAACTCTTGTGCTTCTGGGGTGAGTTCGACAGTAGGGTGTGATGTAGAAAACTGTTTCCACATACTGCCGTCATTAACTTCCATACAGTTCATATTAGGGTTCCAACGAACCATACCTGCACCAACACTACCCGGGCTGATATATGGATCTGAATAGCTTGCACCGCTAATTGTAATGTAACGGCCGCCAGTTATAGTTCTTATCATATTAACTCCAATGTAATAAAAATAGAGTAGCATCTCTATCTTTTCTAAATTCTATTTTAGATAAGTCTTTTAATTTCCACCTATCTCCATGTGGTCCCCAAGTTTCAATTAACCATTCAATTGCTTTCTTTGGGTTACCTGTTTTAATTTTAGATAAATCAACGACGGTCATTCATCACCGCTCCATCGAAGTATAAACCAATCTCGTTGACTTTCTTTTTTAAAACTCCAAAGTACTTCTGTCATCCTAGTACCGACACCCTGGGGACTGCTAGCCCACGAATCCATTTCTGCAAGTCTTTCTTCGTTAATTTCTTCTTTGTCTATAACTACACCGGGTAGTCTAAACAATCCTACTTCGCAGGTTTTCATTTTCATTTATATGAGTCCTCCATAAGTTAAATGCTTCTAGGCAAATTTTATCATCCCAGGTATTTTTTGCATTATTATACCAATGAGTGACTAATCTAATGTTGTTATTATGATAACCTTTATCACTGTCTATTCTATCTATACTTACTTTCCATGGGTTTTTATGCCGAGGGGTTCCGTTTTCTATACTTAAAGGAACACCAGTTACTGCACATTTACCTTTTTGAATATGCCATTTTTCCCAAAGATCTACAGGATAAATGCTTATTTCGAAGTCATGGTACTCAGCTCTTGACCAACTCTTACTTTGCATTATATCCAAGCAATTAAAAATTGCAAACTCCTCAGGAGTCAACACTTTTTTAATTCTATTCTTTGTAGCTTTCCAACCCAAGCTCTTATGGGTTTCTATAAACGATCTTAGTGAAAACGGATCAGTGAGCATATTCATTTAACTAACTCCAGTAGCATTTTATACTTTTCCCAAGCCTTTTGTACCGTAGGGTTTTTTAACCTAATATGCTCTTCCGCAATCTGTGCTTCTTGTAGTTTACATAAAACTTTATTTTCTCTTTCTAGATTATCGAGATATTGTTCTCTTTTAACTAGAGTCTCATAATGTTCTTCGCTGATATAAACTTTAAGTAAAGGTTCTCGTTCTATATCTTGATGAAAAGGTATGTCTGCACCTTGTTTAAGCCACGCAGTATAACTTATAGGAATAGGTCTCTGTCTATAGTGTCGTTTACTCTTTTCAACATGCAGTGTGTATTTTTTACGAAAACGCTCCTCTGCATACTGCCATGGTTCTGCTTCGTAGTACTTGCTTTCGTAAATTCTATCTTCGAAGTGATAATAATTGTTTATAGCCATTTTAATTTAAACCATGTAACTTCTTTATCAGAAGCTAGATATATTTTAGCATCATAAAACTCAGTATGCCAACACCAATGGGTATTTAAATTTGAATTATCAATTGCGTCAATAGTTAACCAATGTTCTCTTTCACAACTCATACCCCAGGTAGTTATACACCAATCTCTTATCTCATGAAATTTATTCAATTTGACAATTCTCGAGTTTACAAGTCCTGGACTATTTGTTCGAATATCAACAACATATTTGAATTTGTCACTACCTGTGAATCGTTTATCCGTTTTTCTAATTGTTAACATCATAGAGAATCTTTGTTATTATAAGTAAGTAAATCAAAAGTTGTAGCATACTGTGTCTCTGGTTCCATATGGAAACCTGATCCCCATACTACCCATACTTTTCTTTTGTAGACTTTCTTCCACCAGACACCTCTTCCGGTAACAGTCTTAACTGGCCACCAAGCAAAAACTTCACGCCATGGATAGCAGTCGCATCCGTCTTCGATTATAGTCATTTCCATATACTTCTTACTTGGGCTAGGATTAAATTTTTCAGCACCGTTATAACTCACATTAATCATCCAAACTGTAAATACTTTTATCTTCTAAAATATATTCACTATATGCAATTCTAAACATTCTAGCAGCATTCTTACTTTCAAATTGAATAAGAGGAATTTCTTTAGAATCTTCACATGTGTTACATAATTTCTCGACTAGGTAATTACGGATAACATGCCATCGTTGAAAGTGTCCTGTTTCCGGATACCGTTCACACCACTGCCACATGTCAGTTGTTGTTTCTTTAAGTAAAAATCGATATATAAATGTCGGACGATTGTTGCCACCGTCACTGTAGAAGTATTCCATTATACCACCTTAAGATAAACCACTCAATGTTCTTCCTAACACTAAATCCATAGCCGTGTATTCCACTGGATTCGTGCAAATGCCCTACTTTATTTTTTTCCATCCAAATCATAATTTCCAATAACTCTGAAAAAGTTTTAACGAAAAAATGATTCTTTGGATAACCGACAACTTGATAAACTTTCATGATAGCCACCTTAATTTAAACCACATTGCGTCTTTATCGTTTTTGAATAACCATATAGGACCATGAGTCCAGAACCCATCTTTAACATTGCTGTTGACCCATTGTTCAACAATATCTTTTTCTGGCTTGTGCCTTCTAGATATAACGACTTCGTGCCATCCGCACTCTTTGAGCATAGACTGCATGATTTCAGCATCAATCTCTTCCTGCAAAGTTTTAGCTAATTCGGTTTCTAAATCTTCGTGCAGTTGACCAGAACGATCAGTGAGTAGCTTTTTCTTTTTCATGACATGAATTTTAATGCAATCATAATTGCATCTCTATCTGAATTAGTTGCAACAAATACTTGATCTTCTCCGCCTAGTTCGTTTACTGTCCATTCCCAGGCTGTAGCAGGACAGTTTATTACACGCTCGAATCTCCACACACAGTTTTCACCTAAAGGGCGATTAGGCCAAAGGTACTGCCTAACATCTTCTTGAACGACCCAACCAAAGGGTTCGTCTAAATGAAAAAACTTGTTAGGATTGACAACTATAACATGTTTAAAATTTACAAATATATCTTTAATTCGAGAAGCACGAATATTAACAGTTTGGTCATACCATTGTTGATACTCGCGCTCAGCTTTTGTGTAGCCAGTTTTGCGAGTAAGATACCAATCTCTAATTTGTTCTATTAAATTCATGACCACCTCAGAGCAAACCAGTTAGCATCTTTAGTGTTCCTAAAGTAGTAATGCACGCCTTTCTGGCAAGGAACCTGATTCCAACGGTCTTTAAATGCACCATATTGTTCACCTAACCAAATTTCTATTTCGTAATGATCATCTTGGTATTGGTGTATTGGTATAAGAACTTTAGCTGGCCATAGTTCTTTTTTTAATATTCTCATTGGCTGCTCCACCTCATAATAAACATCGTACGATCTCGTTCATTTCGAAACCAAAATTTACGATTATTCATAACCCATCGAGGAATCTCAGGCCACACGAATTCTTGTTTAGGCCAAATTTCTCCAGGATTTCCAAATACTTGGAACGCCCATAATTCCATATCTTTCCAATTGCCCCCTATAGGTTCAACTGTGTAATATCTACAACCACTAAGTACCTGCTCATTCAATACTAATTCTTCTACAGGACGGTTCTGTAAATCGTTCCATAGACGCTGTAAAGCGGTAGAACTAAACATACTTTTACCAGTGTTTCTTCCTACTGCCATAAAGATTAGTTCGCCTTTCTTCCAGCCGCCCGGTAAAGGAATTTCATTACAGGGATTTAAATTTGAGCTAGTTTCCATATTTTAATGCGAATAAGGTTGCATACTTCTCTGTGTAAAAAGTGAATACAGTGTATTTGCCTTCAATAGGAATCATACTTACACTGTCTCCCCACTCTGCTGGTTTGTAGGCAAAGTCAAAGTCCTTGCCCTGAATCAATCCTTGCTGTCTAAGTTCTCGTACAATATCCATAACTTCTGTTGGTGGTTTTTGCTTGACTATTACTTCTATAGCCATTTTAGTTTAAACCAATTTGCACTTTGTTCATCTTCAAACCAATAGGCAGCAATCTCGTCCCATTGCAGGCTAACATCACTAACATCCTGAACATGATATCCAACATAACTAGGACAAAATTCTTTAGCCCATGCATCTATGTCAGCAAAGTAGGAGGTATTCTTTTCGTAGCCCCCTGCTTTGCTGTCATTAATCAATACTTCTATCATGCTTCTTAGTTAGCTCGCACACAAACAAAAATCTTTCATATGCTTTTTTAACAGCAGGATTAGTCATAAGAATCTGTGCTTCTTCTTGCATAGCTTCTACGGCCGCCTCGGCACATTCTCTAATACTAGGCCATTCGAGTTGACGAGCACTATCGCCAAATACTCGAACAAGATTATCCCAAGCTGCTCGCTCTTCTTCTGTGAGTTTGCGTTGTCTGTCTTTTTGCTGAAGACGCAATTCGCTAGCATCCATGAGTTTCTTACTGATTGTATCTTCAGCAACACGACCGGCAGCGATCATAGCGGCATAGTTAGGATCTATATTATAACGAGTGCTCTGGCCGCCAGGGTAACATATGACAAGATGTGTGCCCTTAGGAAAGGCATCCATTAATTGTTGGTCGTATTCATATACAGGCACATACTTGCGCCCAACTTTTTCATAGAATACTTTTTTCATTTTAGTACCCGTGCGGTTCAATTTCTCTTTGGGATTTCCATCGTTCGGCTCGTTGTTTAAAACCTTCTGGGTCACGCTTGTGTTCTTCAATAGCCTGACGCAGTGCTTCTTCAACGAATTGATTAAAGGTCATGTCGCGCTCGTGAGCCATAGTCATGTACTTGAGTAGCTCGTCGTCTGTGAAATCAACAGGAACGCTAACACGAGTGTCGTAGTCTTCACCAGCATAGATAGCAGTAGCTTTGTCAAAAAAGTCGTCAATTACTTCTAATTCAACAAATTGAACTTCGTCCCATGCTTCTAATGGGTCAACATTATGTTGATGGCATTCATCTCTGTAGGACTGTTGCCAACTAGGAGCAGTCCAACGATAAGAACGAAGGTTAACATAGTCGTGTGCTTCTAATTGATAGACTGTTTGATCTTGCCTGTCAAACACAATGCTAAAACTAGGACTATCTTGAGTTTCTCCACTCCAATGATCTAGTCGATAAGCATTAGTACCAAAACACTGCCATGTAAAATCACTGCCCTCAGTGATGCGATAATCAACTAATTCCATCCAACGCTTCATAAGTTCACTGTTCATTTGATTACTTCCTTTTGTTTTGGGGTTACATAAACGGGGTTGCCCTTTTCTCTCAGCAGGTCGGCAAGTCCCTGCGGATTATCTTTAGTATACTGCAAAAGTGTATTTGTGTCAATCTCACTCCAAAATGTATAAATTTCTGGAAACCGTTGAGGGTTAGCTTTGGCTCGCATGACCAGCCCGTGTGCAGGAAATCTATACTCTTCACCTTTAAGAGCAGCCCAGGTCTTTTTCTTTTCAACATCACTAAGATTGATAATGCACTCAAAACCTAGAGTATCAAAATAGGCTAGATAAAGTTGTTCAGTGCTCATTAGGAATTCCATCCTTTGTTAACAATTCAAAACAAAAATAATCGTCGCAGAGGCTGGCAGGATCCTCTTCTCTCTTGTGCAGACGACACCAACCTTCTCCTGTGTAGCGGCCTTGCTCATCACCGTTGAATTGGTAATAGGCGCAGAAGTCACAACATAGTGCTTTTGGATTACAATTTTTACAGAGTTTCATTTATAGTATTATACACTAGATCTTACATCTTGTCAAGTATCTTCATCGTCTTCCTCGTAATCTTCTTCATCCATATCGATGAAGCCTTTGTCGGCGTATTTTGGATCATCATAGTATTTGTAATAGCCCTCGTTGGGCATTAGAACTCGAAAGCTGGAAGTATCACTCATAGCCAAATCCAAAAAGGTAAACTGTTTCTTGTCCATAATATCTGTAATATAGAAAGTGTTGGTACAGGCACCACCGATACCCTTAATAGGACCGTGTTTAATCTTTAGTTGTTTGAGTGTTTCTTTGAACTTCCAAAAGTCCTTGCCTTCTTTAACAATGATGCGAGTAATACCCAGCTTCTGATTTCTCAGACGGATCTTGTCTACGAAGGTTAGTTTGGAAAGTGTGGCGCAGTTGCTGTCGTCAATTTGCAGTAATGCATCTTTGACTTTAATGCTACCTTTGGTATGCGAGTTGTCTGGTGTTTCCTTAGTGCTCCAAGGAATACTACAGTCCACATGATTTACATACAGAGTTTCTCCATGAAATTTTAAGACCCACATGGGAATGGTCTGATCTTCTAAGTGTTTTTTATTAAAATGGAACACTACATCCTTACAAGCATATTCAATCTACGACATTGTTTTCTCCTTTGTTAATGTCTAAAATATTTATTATAAATATTTTGTGGGGAGTAGTCAACCTGAAAAGGTTTCAAATATCGTCAACACGGTTAAAACCCGGTATTTGGACAAAGAGGCAAGACCATAACTTTTAAAAGGAAAATTATGGAACTACTCTCGATCCAAGCCCTTTGGGCATTCTTAGCTATCGTATTGATAGACATTGTATTAGCAGGCGATAACGCTCTTGTTATCGGAATGGCTGCTAATAGACTCCCTCTAGAACTAAGAAAGAAAGCGATATTCTGGGGGACTTTTGGTGCTATTGCTATTCGTTTCGTTTCAGTAGCTGCTCTAACTTATCTGCTTATGATCCCCGGACTTAGGGCTATAGGTGCAGCCGCACTGTTGTGGATTGGTTGGAAACTAGTTTTTGACAACGGCGAACACAACATTGAAGCCAAGGATACATTCTGGGGTGCTATCTCAACTATTGTAGTTGCCGATGCTGTTATGGGAATAGACAACGCACTAGGCATTGCCGCAGCCGCACAAGGTAACTGGATATTAATTATTGCCGGACTATTAGTCAGTGTGCCAATCATCTTATTTGGTGCTGGCCTAGTTACAAAGATACTAAATCGTTGGCCTGACTCTATCTTTGTAGGGTCTTATGTGTTATTTGCTGTAGCGTTCTTAATGCTAATGAAGGAACCGTTGTTAGCTAACTGGTGGGCAGGATTAGAACTTTGGGTTGCAAAAGCGGTACCTTGGTTAGCCGCTTTGGTTATTACCGCAGTTCAGTATAACAAGGCAAGACTACATTTACATAAAAAATATTTGTTCAACAAATAAAAAAGCCCCTTGCGGGGCTTTTTTAATGTTTAATTTGATTCCAAACTTTTGATCTAATTTGATCTTGTAATGTTGAAGGTAAATGAACATAGTCAAGTTCGGAACTTAGTTTAGCACCATTCTTAAATGACCAGTCAAAGAATTTAATAACTTCTTGACTGGCCTTTTTATCAGCAGGTTCTTTATACATAATAATAAAACTGGCTGTAGTCACAGGCCAAGTATCCTTGCCGCCCTGATTTACAATACTCAAGCCCATTCCTGGAACTGAGAACCAATCTGCTCCTGCGGCTGCTGCCGCAAAAGTTGTGTCATCAGGGGCAACAAAGTTACCGGCCTTGTTTTGTAGTAACATATAGGTCATACCGTTTTTCTTAACATAGGCATACTCAACATATCCAATACTACCTTTAATACGGTTTACATTGGCAGCAACACCTTCGTTTCCCTTGCCACCTACCGAACTGGCTGCGGGCCATTTAACTGCGGCACCCTTGCCAACTCGTGTTTTCCACTCGGTGCTTACTTCAGTTAGATAGTCTGTCCAGTTGAATGTAGTACCTGACCCATCAGCACGATGAACTACTGTGATATTGAAGTCTGGTAATTTCTTACCTGGATTTAGTGCTACTAACTTTGGATCATTCCACTTGACAATATTACCCATAAAAACTTCTGCCATAACGGGTCCTGTGATACGGAGTTCGCCAGGTTTAAAACCATCCAAGTTAATCACCGGCACAGTACCTCCAATGATTGCCGGAAATTGTATTTGTCCTAGTTCATTTAATTTTTCTCCTGCCACAGGAGCATCTGTAGCACCAAAGGCTACAGTTTTAGAGTTGATTTGACGAATGCCGCCTGAACTTCCAATACTTTGATAATTTAGTCCAACGCCAGTTTGTTTATGATAGGCTTCTGCCCATTTTGCATAGATAGGATAAGGGAATGTAGCTCCTGCTCCTGTAATGTCTGCTGCCTGTGCTGTAACGGCTACTGCCGCCAGTAGTGTCAGTATGATTTTTTTCACTGTAATCTCCTTGTGTTAAGTGAATGTGTAAAACACATTACTATTTAAACACAAAAAGATTACAATAGTGTTACAATTTTAGGCAAAGATCTCCAAAGCAGTTCCACACTCTGTACAGAACTTAGCAGTTGCCTTATTCTGTTTACCGCATGTAATACACTTTGGTTTGTGTTTGACTGTAATGGGTTTAGGCATAGTGCCGCCAAACAGTTTGAACACCATTGAGTGCTTGACACTTTCTAAGGCACCAACATAGGCAGTTTGAAACTTCTGTGTGCTGTGACTACCAGGAACAGTAATACCAACATCGTTAGTAGAGTAAGAAGCGGTATTCGCAGAACATGTTACCGATCCTGCTGGCCAAACATCACCAGTACTATTACCAAATCCACGCATAATACCACCTTGTGGGTAGATGTTACTGCCCCCACTAGCAGTAATCCATCCAGGATTGATTACAGGACGAGGTTGTTCGAATTGGAATTCGATACGCACCAATCCATCTTCAATGCCGATGCCGCGATGCTGTTCTACTGTGCCTGTGCGCTCAATGAATTTGAAACGATTACCTTCGGTGAGATTGCCGTTTTTAATCCAACGCTCGAGATCGACTTCTCGACCCGGGTCTATGACCAATCCGCCAGGAACGGCATTCTCTCCGTCGATAAACACATTAGCCACTGCACGAGTGGTGTTAAGATTTTTTAGTAGGACAGTGTATTCACTGCCAAATGGGATATGTACTGTGTCCTTGAATTCTCTGAGGACTTTGCCGTCTACTTTGATTGCCGCGGCGAGCTTTGATTCATACATCATGATTTCTCCTTGTTACGGTACACACTCTAAGTACCTAGTGTTTAAAGAGTGTTGGTTTGTAGGACCACCCTACAAATTTATTTAGTGTCTGTATCTAACCCAAACACAAATTTGATTCTATTGGCAACTACCTTGCCATCGTAGCGAGTATCTTCGGCGATATCGATGCATTCTTTAATGAGTAGATCAGCAAACTTCTCGTGATCAAAGTTACTGTACGGACTGTAACACTTAATCATAATTTCTTTAATCTTTGCGTTCATTCTTTTGTCCTCATTAACTCAAATAAATCATGCCCAAGTTTATTTTTAAATTCTTCCTCGGTCATATCCACAAGAACTTCTTTTGCTAGTTCCATAGGTAGTGCTACTGTGATTAGCATTTCTGGAGCAAAGGTATCTGGGTTCGCTTTTATGTGTCTACTAATTAGTCTCATACATTATTCCTTCCTATACGGCTGTAGCCAAGTTTACTTCTAATCTCTCGCATTTCTGCTCGGCGTTCGTTTGCTTCGGCTCGTTCAGCTTGTTTGCTTTGCAGAAACTTAATTTCACGCTTGACAATACGGATTGCTTCTTTTTGTCGTTGTTGAGCAAAGGCTTGACTAGGACCCCAATCAAACTTTTCAGCAGTTGCTTCTAGCTCTTCAAGACTTTCCTTGATTTTGATCAGTTCTTCAAGTGTCATTTTTTCTTGGTGCGTTTGGCGGGAATCGAACCCGCTACTGGGAGTTTTAGAGGCTCCTCGTCATCCATTGACTTCAAACGCTTTAATTCTTTAGGTTTTACGATTACTATCGATCTAACCGTGTTGTCAACAGCTATAGGTAAATCTAAAAATACACTAACTCTAGGTCCTTCTTCAAGACTTATTAATGTATCATTGCCTACTGTACCAATAAAAGGAATTTTTTTGTACTTTCCAAATACTCTATCTCCTATCAGCCAAGTTGGCTTGTAGGCAATCTTTTCAAAATATTCGGCATAGTTAGGCATTACTACCTTCTCCAAAAATATAAGCTGCCATTTTCTTTTCTGCAATAGCTTTTGACTCTGGAGTAGACATTGCACAGTCAAAACATACTTGTTCGTCGTTAGGACCGTACGGTCTACACTCGTCTATCTTGCCGCAGATTTCACACATTTGATCAGGTTCTTCTGCAATAAATCCTCGACCACTCATAGTTCATCATCCTTATAATCGTATACTTCCCAACGCCGTGTAGCATAGTTCCAATGTCTAGTATCGTAAAGATTAAAGGCTAGAACATAACTTAACAAGCCAACCTCTAATCGAATCCCTGCATGATCCTGCCTTGTAGTAAATTCAAACTGCGCTTCAACAATAGCATTACAACGATAGAGTTGTAGTTCGACTGCGTTGTTTTCTGTAATCTTCTTGCCCCACATCCAACCGGCATCGAACAGATCACTCCAAGGATTAGTTAGACTAAATCTTAAATTAATCATTATGCTGCCTTGTCATAAGGAACTTCTTCAGGTAATGGCAACCCGCCGTCTGGGTCATTGTTTGTACCATTGTCCTCGTCGTGTAGCTGATTACGAAATACCTGTAATTGTTGGATAAGATTATCTACGCCCGCTTGATTCATTGTGATTTCGCTGTAACCCATACTAAAGGCAACACGATTGTTATCAGTAAGTCCTAAACGATAAAAAACAGTAGCAGGCTTTTCTGGAGGTTTCACTTCGGGCGTAGTAGGTACAGACTTTGGCTCCGGGAATTTAACTACATTACTAGACTCTGAGGCTTTATCATTCTTTTTAATAAATCTAAAAAAATCAAACATTTTCTGATCCCAAGTTACATCTAGATTAATTGCCCGGCCCAATGGCGGAAACCAAAAAGGCATTGACAAGAAAAATATATACAACGGGCTCATCCATAATAGATCCGCTCCGTTGTATATGCTCCACACTCCTACTAACAGGTAGGCGGCACTGATATAGAATAACCAGTAGCCAGGTGTGCGTTCAAACAGTTTCATTACATTCTACCAAAGCTACCGGGCTTTCCAGGCTCAATAAGCTCACAACGGACACCTTTACCAAACTCGTCAAGAATTTGACGAGCTTGTCCTTCTTGCCCAACTATAAACTTATAGCCTTCGATGCAACGGCTTTCGGTCATACCGTTAAGGCCCCAAGTGATAGAACTGCTACTACCTTTACCGGCACTATTGAAGGCTCCAATAAACATCGTAATAACAATAAGTCCAATCACAAGAGCAACCATCATTTCAATAAGAGTAAATCCACGCTGTTTCATACACCAATTTGCTTTCCAAATATGCAATAAATTGCAAACCATTTAGTTGGAGGATTTTCAATCCAATATGGATTGACCCGGAAGGAGACTTCCCAGTCCCTAGAGAACTGAAAATGCCTCCTACCAAATCTAATGTTGAACCAAAGATTGCTCATTATTTAGGCAACATCAAGGATGTCATGTTGCTAGGCACAACAATAGTCTGTACCTTACCGTTCTTAATACCTTCACTGATATTAAGGGCGGCCTGTGCGTTCATAAATGCAATTGAGCTAGAGCTGTTGTTAGCCAGAGCAGCCATTCGGCGTGCTTCTGCTTCAGCAGTCTTCACTTCAACTTCCTTCTGTTTCAGTTCGTTCTTAGCACGAACCAAATCGTTAGCACTTGCCACAACACTGTCAGCAGGAACCACATTACGAATCAAGACCTGACTGATAGTAAGACTACCATCCAACTTTTCTTCAGCTAGGTTACGAACAATCTCGTCCTTAATGAAGTTCTCCATTTCGGTACGGTTATCTGCCATGTCCAGGGCTTCGTACTTTCGTGCGGCCTTGTAAATAGCATTACGAGCATTTTGGACAATGTAGTTATACATTACATAAGTGTCGCCTTTGTGCTCTGCATGGAAACTGCGGTTTTTAGTACTGTACAACTCGGCGACCTGACTTTGGTTAATGTTATAAACAACTACTGCATCAAGATCCTTCATTGTACTGTTGTCTTTGGCTACAGGAGTCATATTCTCCAGAACCACATTAACATCCTTAACCGGGAAAGTCAGCACATCACCAATCAGGACCTGATTAAACGAGCCAGGAAGTAGTTCACCGGGCTTGACTTGTTTGTCAAAGCCAACTCGAACACCAACCTCACCAGTTTCAATACGAGTACAACCGGTAGCAAGAACTGCGGCGGCAATAAAAGAAAGAGTAGCAAAACGCTTCATTGTAAATCCTTAAAAAAGTTCAACCAATACAAACATCAGAGCAACTGCAACTGATGCACTAATTATAGCATAAACAGCAGACTTGGTCAAGTCTAGGGCTTGCTTTCCTGAGAGCTTTTGGACTCCCAAGATGCTTGCCCAGACTAGAGCCGCCAACACTACGAATAGTAAGATGACTCTGATCATCAGTTAACTCCGATTAGGGAAAGGCCATGCACCGGATGCAGAACGGATAGGTTCAACATAACGATAGCGTTCAATACCTTTAGTGGCATCTACTGCACCTTTGTTAAACCCTTCGTCGTAGTCTGAATTATAGTTTTGGCTAGCATCGTATTCGCTAGCAGTCCAACCATCAGTGTAGCCTTTGTAGAAAGCCGAACTGCCTTCCTTTACAGGACGAGGAGCATAGACAGTCTTAGTGCCGTTTGCATTAGTTTGGACAGGCTTGTCGAAAGCATCTTCTGCACTAACACCCATTTCGCCAATGACTTCGTAGCGGCAAGCACGACCCTTAGCACCGTTGTAGTCGCTAGGGATAGATACTACATCAGCAGGATTGATCTTGACAATAACAACACGGCTGTCACTACTACCAAAGTGATCCAAGTAGCTCAAGCCACAGAAGTGAAGGCCTGTGCTACAAGTTTGATCCTTATTATCGTCGACTTTATTGCGTTCCATTTCAACAATAGTGCCTGGACTATTGTCCATTGTACCCGAATGGATATCCAAGAAGTTGTTGCGGACTTTCTTGTAGGCAAGGAAGTGACCGTCTGGAGTAAGCGGCAAGTTGTTCTTTTCCAAGAAACCGTAGAGCTCATCAACTGCTCGTTTGCTAGGATTCTTCATGAGGTTTTCCATGAAGTGAACCATAGGACTAATGTCAAAGCCTTCTTCCAACATGGCGATCATTCGGCTAGCCAGTACACCTGCAAACGGCTCGCCTTTCCAGAACATTGTACTACCTTGGATGCTAACATTGCCGGCACCGTAGTTGAGCACAACCTTGACCGGATCGATGATCTGTTTAACAGTTACCCAATCTTGGGCTTTGATAGCATCAACCACTTTGGTGTAAGTGATGTGTGTTTTAGCAATAGTGTGCGGTTTGCCGTCAATAACGACAGTAACATTAGAACCTTGAATAATAAACGGATAGCTCATGATGTGCCTTTTTAGTTGAGATAGAAGTATTATACTAGACTTTTAACTGTGCGTCAAGCAATTATGATGTCACAGCCGTTAATTTTCTTTCGAGATTTGATGTTTAGTTTTTCCAAAAGAAGCTTTTCTGGAAGAACAATAACATCCCTTTTCATTTTGATTGGATCACCGTTGGTCTTTTTGTTCCATTCATTTCTTTCATTTAATAGATGTTCAAAAATAATCTTTCGATTTTCTGTGTCGCTTACATCATATATACGCATAACTGATAAATCGGCTTTATTCCTTGCAACAAACAAATACCTAGGAGAGTCTAAATCTCCATTAGCATGGAATTGGAAGGCTGCATCAGTTCCTGCATTTTTACGAGGTTTACCCCGTTTGGTTAACAGCCCGTCAACTCTAGTGGCTTTTTGCTCAATTAAAACATCGTTGGACTTTGCATCTTCTCCGTTTCTTGCAAAATTAATATTGTAAAACGGATCGTACTGAGTCACAATTTCATATATCGAAAGTGAACTTAGTGCATCAGTATCAAGAATATCAATTTGATGTTTTTTATAAATTGATTCTCTAAGTGCGAAAATTTCTTTTCGCACTTTGTTCATTTCAGCAATGCTATCAGCATCAAAATATTTTGGTTTTGCCATTTAGACACCTTTCTTTGCATCGATTAAGTTGATATATTCTGCAATATCCTTTGAATCGGCACGGTAGGTATTTAACTTAGACAACAGCGGATACCTACGAATCACTGCCGAAAACTCTTGGTTGTATTTGTTGATGAGTGCCTCTGGACTAAGATTAGCGTTTGGTGCAAACTTAGCAAATAGACTAGTAAGACTATACTGATCTCCTTTGAAGCTGTCAACACCTTTAAACTCTGCAAGCAGTTTTACAAACGGACTATTGGCATTTTCAACTGAGCTCGAAACCAGAATAGGCAGATCAAAAAGATTGTGATCCTCAATACGAGCCTTAACCACACTGTTCATCAGTTTGGCATTGTTCTGTCCATTAAGAATCTTCTCAATGTGTTCTTCAAGGTTAACCCAATTCTTTTGGGTTTTAACCCAAGCCAAGTCGCCTTTTCGAACACCGTAGATTTCGCCTGTAAACAGACCAGGTAAGCTAGTTACATCACTGTGAAACTTCTTAGCATCGTAATAGCCTTTTGAACTTTGCATTTGGAAACCAACCAACGGAACATAGTAATGAGTTTCGCTGGCATCAAAGCTATCAGCCTTACCTGCATCTCGCCAAACCATATCTTCGTCACTGCGACGATAGCCGCGGCCGCCGCGGCGTTCTAGCTTCATAATAGTAACATTCTTACCGAGACCTGCGGCTCGGGGCTTTTCCAAAAGAGAACTAGCCAACATGCGACGATTTGTAGGAGGATTGTGAATCTCAGCAAAGAAGCCAACTAAATCCATGTCCTTAGACTTATCTGCTTTTTCCAAAACATACACAGTGCGACTATAAACATCGCTCTTAGTATGGCGGTAGTGAAATTTGGCTCGTTCAGTGGCTCCAGTTTTAAGATCGTTGATGATAAAATTACTGTCAGCGTCAACTTGGAAGTTCCAAGTTTGCCAGGTGATGTAATGACCGTCGGCACCTTTATCACCATATTCAGTCTTTGAGGTTGACATGTGGCAAGTATTATTGTTTCGGCCCTTAGAAAAGCAACGAACAAGAATATTATACTTACTAGACAGCTCTTCTACTTTAAGAGAGAAGCTAGTCAAACCACCATACTTTTTCGGTTCGAAAGTAGGAATAGGGTTCTTAGTTGCGTATTCGCCTACGGCACTTGCCCACAGATTATTTTCCTTACGCTTGGCAAGGAACAGGGCACGGTCCCATAGGTTAGTGATAGCATCTGCTTCAGCGGCTAACTTAGTAGTCAACACACCGTTAAGAGCAATCAACTTATTCTTAATTGCTTCAACTGTAGATGGAATGTAACTCAGACCTTCGCGACTAGCCTGAAAGTCTAACTCACCAATGGTAAAATGCAACTCCAAACCGCAGTTCAACATGCGAGCAAGGTCGCCGAGACTAGTATCTGCTTTAGGGATATCAATGGGGTAAGCAATATTGCCCATTACAGCCATGCTGGCATTTCGACCTTTGGCTTGATGAACACCCGGAATGATATCTTTGCTTTCGTAGTCTACATCACAAAACTCAAAGCGGTCGGAGCCGCTAACTACTGGTCGGAGAGCAAAGTGCGTATAGATATTGCGAGCTTCTGCACGAAACTTGTCAAAGTCGTAACGGTCAGTGACAGCAAACTTAACTTCGACACCACTAGGCTCGTCGCTGTCTTCCTGCATCATCAAAGCGATACTAGGCACACCGGCTTCGTTAATGAAAGCAGTGTAGATGCCCTTCTTGCCATCTTTGATAGCAGTTACGGTGAAGTTATCAGTATAACTAAAAGGAGACTTAGAACCGAGACCCAAAGCGCCGATGAAGGCATTGCTATCAGTCTTAGTAGACTCAAAATATGTAGTGTAAATGTTTGTAACTTGTTCATGGCTCAATCCGGTTCCGTAGTCGCGGATGGAAAAGAAAGGTTCAAAACTGTTAGGAAGATGAACATCAAACGGGGTGCTGGTACGGCCGGCGGCTGTATGACTGTCAACTGCGTTACAGCTCAGTTCGCGTACAATTGCGCGGATCTTGTTAGCATACAAGCCGCTGGACAGAATGTTGAATGCTTTAGCTGAGTTGCGAATACGGAATTCGCCAATTTCGCCAACATTGGAAACGATTGCTTCGTTAGCCGGTGCGTTGTTGAGAATCATTTGATTGTCGCTCTGTGTGTTGTTGCAATAGTGTTATTATAACTGAAAAAGGACTTGAAGTCAAGTCCTTTTTCTAATTGGTTAACCAAAATAGTTAAAAAGCGTCCCAGTGGTAGCTTCGTTCGCGTACTCGGCTTAGGGTAACTCGATCGCCCATTTCGTTGATGAAAATGAACTTTCCGGCAGTTGTATCAATCTGCTTGAGATCTTCTTGCCCAAATCGGCAGCTTTCCCAATCCCAATCTCGATTGCCCATTTCATCAACAGCATCTGGTGCTTCGTTGAAAACCTTGTAGTCAATGCCCAAACGCTGAGTTAGCGGATTACCAACCCATTCGTTAGATTCGACCATATCCTCTGGAATGTCCAAACCTTTGGGTTGCAGAGTGATTTTGTAACGAGCTTCGTCACTGAACTCTGGACGAGCATTCAGCATCTTCATAACTTCTTGCGGAGTTTCGCCGTAACGGTTCATTTCTTCAACCATAGCTTTGAGCATGTCAAAGTTGAATTGGCTAAACACCATAGCGATACGACAAACGCTAGGAATGTGAGCTTTATTCAAAAGATTGTCTTGGCAATATTCAATAATGAAGTCATTATCCAGACCCTTGTAGTCCAGCATGTAGTAGATACGACCGGGACGGTTACGCATGTGTTCGTTGACACGCCACTTGTCGTTACAGGTCAAGATGAATAACTTCTTGCTAGGATAAACACCGTCAAGCAGGGTCAGCATCTTTTCCTGATCGTCACGATCGTAGACCTTTTCAAACTCGTCAAAGAGAATTACAGTAGGCTGTTCAATCATTTGGATAAAGGCATTAAAGTCTTCACCACACCAAGGGGCATTAATGACAATAGTTGGGATGCCTTGAGCTTGTGCGTCAAGACTCAGCATCTTGGCTAGCAGGGTCTTACCACTACCCTTTTCGCCAGTGAGCATGATACCAGTACTGGCAGTACGGTCCATAAAAGTATTGAGTACACGCTTGGCGGTTCGCTTAGTATCACCGTAGATCTTACCTCGAATTTCGAAGCCTTCAATCTGCTCTAGATAGAAGCAACCGGCCATCTTGTCAAACTTGACAGTGTAGGTAGCAGGAGGCAGTGTCTCATGTAGATCCATGCTCTCTTTAGTTGTTACATTGAATCGTGTGCCTGATTTAAGAAAATAAGTCATTGCTTTCGCTCTGTATTTGTTACTATGTGTCTATTATAGTTTAAAAACAAGGGACTGTCTAGTCCCTTGTTGTCATTTAGGCTCGTGCATTTGCTCGAACTTGCTCGAAAGTAATCTCTTTTACAAGACGACCATTGCGGTAGACTTCTTCAAGAGCATCGACAAATTCACCAATGCCTTTGTCGTGCCATCCTTTTGGCTGTTCAACAGCACTGATCCACTCGCCTCCGCTTTTCCAAAGTGTAACACGACCTGCTTTGGATTTTTTACCGCTATCAGTAATAGGATCCTTTTGGACATCTACCCAACGACCGTTAATTTCGGCACTAGAGCACTTCATTGCAAACTTTTGAGTATCACGATCTACTTGTTGAAGCAAGGCGCCTCCCATACCAAATGCAATGTTGTCAGCACTATAACCATATGCTTGGAAACTGCCCAAAATGGTTCTAATGGTATTTTCGTTTACACCGTCACCTTGGATCAGTCTAACATTGTTCAAGACTCGGAAGCCTTTACTGTTTACAGTAGAACCAAACTTAGCATCTAACTTTTGAACTAGTTGGCGGCACACAACATCAGGATCACCACTGTCAGGGCGAATAACGACAGTTGCACCGCTATCAATAACTTGTTGACGAAGTTGTTCACCCCAAAGATTGTCAACGGCATTATAAATGTCATAACTGTCGCTGACAATAGCAACAATGGAACCAGGTTTGGCGAATTGATTGAGCATATTTCTGTAAGCATCTACTTCACCATCACGGCCCCAGCTAGTGATTGTTGAGTGTTCGGCGGCAGGGATAGAAAAGCCGCTAACCCCAGCATCATAGTATTCGCGAGCATACAGAACACCAGAAATAGTATCACTACCCATGAAGTTAACCAAGTGTGCCGCACCTCCGATAGCCGCTGATTCCAAGCTAGAAACACCACGAGCACCGAAATCGTGCAACTTAAAGTCAATAAGGCTAGGGTCACCTGTTTTCTCCAAATAGTTTAAAATAACCTTACGGATAGTATAGCTCTGAGTAGCCACAGTAGTAGGATACCAAATAGCCCTAAGAAGAGCAGTCTCGAGCCAAGTTGTAAGCCAGAAGCACTCTGGATCAGTGTTTTCAATTGTTGCCAAAACATTCTTAACAGGAACCACTGTGCCTTCAGGTACAGCGCGAATAACGACAGGAAGTCGCCCTCCGTGGACCCGGAGAATGTACTCCCATCCTGCACGGTTGAATGGCTCCCCGTGGGCCGTGAGTATTTCGTCCGCAATGTCAATGTCTGCCTGGGTGATCGGATCAATTAGGTACTCCTTGATAAATGCTTGTAAACCAAAGAACACGGTCTTGTCGTAACGACCACCGCGTGATTCGATGTAACTGTAAACACCAGTAGTGCCCACAGGATATTGTTTGAACATGCTAACTTTGTAGCTGTCAGTGTTGAGAATAATGTTTTTTGCTAGTTTCATAGTAAATCTCCTTTACTTAAATTGCCTTAGGTCTATCCTTAGGACTTGTTTATAGTATAACATCAGCCCCATGCTGTGTCAACCAAATTCGACTAAAGTAACCGAACCACCTTTAGCCGAAATCTCGTTGGCAAAGTTCTCAATCATTGCCATAATCCTTTTCTTGTCACCGCCAGCCAAACCCATACCAATGTATGGCAGACCAAAACGATGACCTCCATATTCATGTGCCAGTTTGCGTAGAATCACGGCAAACGAATCATACTCAAATACATCCTCACCTTGACGGCTAGTGACATATTGAGTGTAAGCATTAATAATTTTGAATGGCTTGATGTTAACATCATAATGACTAGACCATGCCATTGTAAAGTTACCTAGTTTGCCAATGTTGCCGCGAACGGTTTCGCTATCTACTTCCTCTGCTCGGGGATAGCGTTTTGCAATCTGAGGAGCAAGTCCCGCACCCATAGCATTGAAACAGTTACAGCCCTGCACCACAACATCGAACAGGCCTGCTTCGGCAAGATCCAACAGATTACCTTTGGTATGTTGTAACATTGTGCTCTCCTTTAATAGTGTCTAACAGTTCAAGATTGGATTGTCGAATATAGTTGTCTGCAACCATTTTCATAAACCTAGCATGTTCTAAGCTGGATGGAATAACAACTTTATCTCCACGATAGAGTTCTTCCAGCGCCAATCTGCATTCGTAGTCTGTGTAAGGAATCATTGTTTAACTCCTACGATCTCGTGGCCTGCAACAGGTTTTAAACTGCCCAAGTATTCCATTGTGAGCTTACGCTTACGGCCGTTGACACTGACAGGGTAGCCAGGTTCAACAACATAGCCATAAAAGCGTCCGCCTTTGTGGAACTTGATAGGACGAAGCTCTCCGGTTACTTTGATGCTGTAGAGCTTGCGTTCTTTGAGATTCCAGAAGTAACCTGGATAGCGTGTCATTACAAAATCTTCGGGTAGCACGACCATTACTTTACTCCAAGAACTTTCTTTTCTTCTTCACTCAGTTTAGCTAGTGCTGCCTCTTTTACTCTCTTAAGGCGTTCTTCTTCTCGATGGCGAGCATCAAGAACCTTGTGATCCTTGTGCCACTTGACCAACTGTGCTTTGGTAATACCAGCTTCCTTGAAGTTGATCCAATCATAAAAGTCACCTTGTTTGGGTCTCGTAGTTTCCACAAGGCTGTCCAAATGTTCAATAACCACAAGGGCTTGGCACAGTGCGCTTTCTGCAAATGCAATCTGCTTTTTAAGAGCAGGTTCAGTTACTTGCTTGAAGTATTCCTGAGGATGATCGTCGTAATAGTCTCTGCAAGGCATAATTATGCTCCTAGAAAATGTTGCAAAATTTCGTAATGGTCTTCAAAGCATTCTTCGCTATTGACCTCTGCAATCGGTACCCAACGAGCCTTTTCAGCATCATCCTGACCTTTTACACGAGGCAGTTCCCCATCTGGCAGCTGGATATAAAATGCGTGAGTAATAGTACGACCACGAGCACTGCGATCAACAGCATCAAAAACCCTAGCACGGACGATACTTCCCCTGAGGACTGGCGCTGGGACTTTGATGCCTGTTTCTTCGCGGAGTTCGCGGATTGCGGCATCTTCAACGCTTCTGTCAGTATTGGCATTTACAAAACCTCCTGGTAGTGCCCACAGACCTCGACCGGGTTCTGAACGGCGTTTGATCATTAATACATGTCCACTTTGAATTACGATACTATCGGCAGTGACAAAGATTGGTGGATACGGAAGACTTGCATACTGCTTCTTGTAGGTTTCTACAAACTCGCGCTCGCGGATGATTTGTGCAAATTCTTCTGTCTTACGGAATTCCATAAGGAAATTGTAAGTAGTGTCAGGTACAACATTCTTAATAAAATTGCTGTTGAATGTGTGTTTAAAGTAGAGATCTCGTATGTCAGTAGCACCCAAAGGCTCAATCTGTTCCACATTGATATAATCCCACTGTGGAAACATGTCCAGGTAGAAACTGCTACCGTCCTTCTTGTGTCCGATGATAGCATCCTTGCGACCCAGGCAACGATACTTGCTCATAATGCCTTGCACACGAACGGCCCATGCTTGGTCGTTGTAGATAGTGTCTACATTGGCTTCGATATGAACATTCAGACTCAGGCCAGCGGTAGCATTACGAATCATCTGTGCTCGTTCTTCAAATGTAAACGGGTTCTTGTAGGTGCGTGGTTGCTTAGATGAACCAACAATAACCACAAGGTGATCTGTTAGTGCAGTGCATCGCTTGATGATCTCAAGGTGAGCATTGTGTAAGGGTTGAAAGCGTCCAATTAGAACAACAGAATTATAGGGTTTTTCAATTTTTGACATACAAAAATCCTTTGTATAGTTTGGTAGCTGGGAGTCTATCTCTTTGCTATGTGTATTTAGTATATGATCAAATAATCAGGCTGTCAATGTGATTTGGTTAACTGTTTTTCAGTATGTACCAGGTCATGTCACTGGCTTCTAGTTTTACTAGATCCTGCGGATATTTGTTGGTATTCGAGTTTACAGGTCGTTTGCTAACAGCAGGAACTAGTCCAACCATTTTACTGTTAAGTTTAACTACCCTACCCAAACCTAGACTGTTGTGACTAGGGTAGGCCACGAAGTCTCCTTCGTTAAGGACTCTGCCCAATTTGTCTTTATGCACGGGGATTTCTTTGGTCATAATAACTTTTTAACAAAACTAAAGGCAATCATAAAGATTGTAAAGTAGGCGGCCGCACCTACAATTAGTAGGTACGCAACGGCCCACCAACCTGCTCGATCACCTTCACTCATTATTGGCCCTTTGTGATCAAGTACCAAGTAAGATCCGGACCCTCTACCCTAACAAAGCGTTCGGGTTCTGTGGTGTAGGTAGCCCAGTCGTAGTCAGCCCAAGCCACTTTGACTTTCTTGGGGGTCATTTTAACAATCTGGGCCAGCTTGAACTCACGGCTGTGTTGGGCCATCATTATGACCCTATCCCCAACTGCGAGCCGGCGACCCAAAAAGTCTCTATGCCCATAGTCAGGCTGTGTGCTTACAGGAGCGTCGGAACTGGAAGCCTGGGCAGGTGCAGTGCCAGCGTCCGTTTGCGTTTGTAACGACATATTCTTGACCTTTTGAACCTTTAATAACCTTAACTTCTGCGGCCTGAGCTTTTGCTGTATAGGCTAGACCATCAATGCTGACAATACGACTTCTTTGGATAACCCGCACAGGCCATTCGGGGTTGCCTGTGGTCAAAGCCAACTCATCGGGGGTTAGATGCTTGAGCGCCACTTCTTGACCTTCATACTCAAAGTATTCCGGTTGCTGGAAAAACCAAACACCCTGGCGCAGATACTCTGGATTGCTGACCTGTACTTTCACCACTGTTCTCCTCGTTGGCGTCGTATGATAGCTTCGTGCTCAAAATTGGGCAGTTGTTGGAATTTTTCCCCACAGCGTATGCAGGGATCATAGTGTCTATAGCCCAGATAATGCTTTTTAACCTGCATGGGTTCTAGACTAGAACAGCCCGAAATTAGGGATAAAATTACAAGATGTAGATATTTCATGTGTCTGTGTCCTGTCTGCGAAAGTAGTGTAATTATACAGCCAACAGGCCCGCCTGTCAATAAATATTGGATGGCAACAGCAATCTTTTGGAGCGGCATGTGGAGCCGCAATTTGGCCAACAGCCAACGCTACTACTATAGACCCATGGCCAGTTATCAATTGGCTTGGTGGTTACGACAGCATGGGCACACTGCCCAGGTTATCGATTTTATACAGCATTTTAGTGTGGATCAATTGGTTGACTACACCCTAGCTTTCTGTACCAGTCAAACCAAAATAATAGCAGTCACTACAGTATTTTGGCCTTCAATACCCCGAATGGCTCCGGGTGTAGTCCAAGAAGCACAGCGTAGAATTCGAGCCCTGAGACCCGACATAAAATGGGTAGGCGGGGGTCCGTTGGTCAACAGCTACCGGGACATGTTTGACTATGTGATAGAGGGTGAGGGTGAAGATCGGCTCTTAACCTTAGTTGATGAATTGGCTGGGCAAGAGCTCAGCAGGAACCAATTTGACATACTGCACAATGCACATCAATTTGAAATCAACGACTGCATACTGCCCCAAGAGAGTCTGCCCATGGAACTAGGGCGGGGCTGTATATTTAAATGTCGCTTCTGCAACTATCACAACATAGGCAAACTCAAGGGTACTTATCAGCGAGATCTGGCCCTAGTAGAAGCCAGCGTGCAGCGAAATCTAGACCTTTTTAACACGGCTAACTATGTGTTTTTAGATGACACAGTCAACGAAGATCCTGCTAAGATTCAGGGTCTGGCCCAGATCAATCGCCGCATGGGTGATCGGGTCAATTGGGTTGGATTCCTGCGTACAGATCTCATACATAGCCACGCTAACAGCGATGTTCTACTGGCTTCGGGTCTACGACAGGCATTTCACGGTATAGAGAGCTTTGGGGTCAAGGCCAGTAGTGCTGTGGGCAAGGGTTGGGTGGGCCGGCATGGTCAGACTTGGATTCCGCACCTACATGATCAACTGTGGCAGGGCCGTGTGGGTTTAGAGTTGAGCTTTATAGTAGGACTGCCCGGGGACACTGATCAAAGCCTGAGCGAAACAGTCTCTTGGCTCAAGGCCAACAGCCGCATTAGGGGCTACTTTAATGGATTGGGTTTGGAATTTGACAGTGAGTTTACCCGGGACAGCCTGCGTTGGGGCTATATCAAACATCCTCAAGATCGTTGGCGAAACAGCCAGTGTCCCCCTCATTGGACCGGGCTAACTGTACAGCGCATAGCGGCAGAACTCAACAGCCAACTAGAACCCAGCTGGCCTTTGACTGGATTCTTGGCTGCTAATCTAACTGCCATGGGCCGGGATTATGATAGTATACAGAGCCTAATGTGGCGGGATGCAGCCAGAATATTCTATGAAGAACATGGCCAGTTTATGCGCCAGTATATGAGCTTACTGGATCAAGCGGTAAATACGCTATGACCGATACTAGACTAGCCGATAGCCTAAAGTTAATTGACCATATGTTAGAAGAGTGCAATCCTTATGATCCTAGGCTAGAACCCCGACTGTGGCAGATCTATAACTTTGGCCTGTTAAAAGGTATAATAGCTAGATTGGCTGCTAATGATTGGCTCTTACGACAAGAGCTAGAAGCAAGAGCAAGACATGCCCGATCCAGAAAGCCCCCTGTTTGATCTAGCGCACGCCCTGATCAGTGCGGCTATAATTACGGCTTTGATCTATTGGGGATTACCAGCAGTGATACTAACTGTAATAGTCGCAGCCTTGATAGTGGCCCGTGCCTGAAAGCGCGAAGCGCAGCGATAGAATAGAGCAGGCCCCGCTGTTAGCCCTGTACAACTACAGATATCCATTCGCTGTATTTTAATATCAATAGATCTAAACGAGCCGAAGGTTCTACTACTATTTGCCAACCAAAAGGATCATGTCCCGAGTCTATTGAGTAGTAGCGACCCTGCCATAGTTCAACACGATCACTGGTACAGTAGTCCCAGATCTCTTCTATGTAACGATCACTTGATATTACTAGACGCATATATTACTTATATTCAACGCTGCCCTGTGCTGGCTATGTGTATAGTGCGACTAGATTGAATTAAGTAACATATAGAGTGTACTAGGCCCCGCTGCTAAGGTCAAGCTAAACGAGCAGAATAACAGAGTTTAACTAGCCTATAGGCCCCGCTGCTTGTGTGCGTGTATAGGGGCTAGCAAGAATCGTGCTACAGAATAAGCAGCCAATGCAGGTCTATATAGTGGGGTTTGAGTGGGGCAGGATTAGGAGAATGGTGAAGTTACTGTGAGAATTGTAGGGGAATGGTGAACCATTTTTGCATAGCCATTCTGCCCCACGGTCAAGAAAAATTTTTAACCTTATGCCAGGAATCCTGATTCTAGAATTTAGGTCAAAACCTAGAATCTGTCACACAATTTTGCACTTTGTCACACTTTTCTGCACTTTTCCTATTCTTGGCCTTGCGTATAGAGACCTTACGGTCAGGTGGCTGGATCTAGATCACACTTTTCTGCACATAGATCTATACCATAGTAAATTCTAGATCACAATATAGATATTCATTATCACGGATCAGACTGCGTCTACGGCTATATACAGTGTCTACCGGAGATCTATTATGAGTCATTTAGTCAGCTTGGTTCATTTAAACTATAGAAGTCACAGTGTATATATTAGTCAGGATCGCGACACTGGCAGTCTACACTGTTTCAAGTATACAGATAATCGTTGTGATCTAGCTGTATTTTCTAATAGAGAATATGAACAGTGCAGTGACTATATATTAACTGCATTTCCCCAAGGGAGTTATAGATTGGCCCTAGACAGTGAAGAATAAAAATCCAATCAAAATCTATTATTAATACACTAGTACTATTAATACTAAAGTATTAGTTCAGAACCTTTCAGGCACCCTCGCCGTCCATCCCCAGACACGCTGTTCGAACCGTCGTTTGCACTGCTCTTGTTTGGCGCTCCAGTGCTCGCTCTCTCACTATGCATATATTATAGCACCGTTTGGTTGGGCTGTCAACTTAGCTAAAAAGTACTAGATCTCGCTGTAGGGTCTTTGGTTGACGGTCGGAGCCCATTTGTTGTATAATATGCTTTTAAGGGAGCTAGAATGCAAGACCAATATAAACTGCAAATCGACAGCGTTATGTTACAATTACAAGCATTAATAGACCAGGAGTTCGAGGAAAACGCTAGTATACAAAATGCTTTTAACGCACTAGCCTGCGCTCTAGACGAAGAAATGTTGTAAAAATACAACGACCCTGGGAGCTCTAGGGTTTTTGGTTGACAGGCAGAGCATTTGAGCATACAATAATGGCATAGGTTAACAAACAAGGAGCAGACAATGGACCGTAATTCTTATCAATATGTGGGCGTGTCTCGCCACCCAAATGGTGAGATGGCAGTGCGCTACACTAACGACCGCAATCGTGCTCGTGTGCTAGAGCGCAATGGTCACACCGAGATCCTGTTCTTAGAAATGGACATGGCCGAGCGTGTTGAGGACTGCGTGTCAGCTCTCATGGACTATGTTGAAACTAACGAGCGCATGGACCTGCTGGATGTTGTACGCGACGAAGCAGAGCGTGTTGGTTTTGTAGTTTGAGCAAAGACCCGCCGGTTGTGCGGGTTATTCGTTTCTGCTATAATAGTGGCTTACAAGGAGCAGACAATGTACGCAAGAGAGTTTTGGGAACTGGCTAAAAACCGCATGTTCCGCATGAACGGCAATGACTACATCAAACAGAGCACTCGCACTGCCCGCATGTTGAGCAACGGGCGTGTCTTTTACTTTGCTCAGCGCGATGTTGTACACCCAGTGGCTTGGTAAAGGAGCAGATCATGAAGCAGACTTGGACTATGTATATTTGGAAGGCGGACCGTCGCACTCGTTCGGGTTCGCGGCTAGTCAGCACTACAGTTTGGCAGAATCGCACTGAGGACGAAATGCGTCGTGAGAGTGCAGAACTCTGGGACCTGTATCCCAACAAGCTGGGCTACAGAATTGAGTGTGTGCCCACTTATACCACTGTCCGTTCGCTGATGACCGGGCAAGAAGTAGAGATCCGCACCGAAGATCGTGGTGGGCCCTGCGACCCCAGCATGGAACGCTACTGGACCATGTAAAGACCCAGGGGTTGACAGGGTCTTTATTTGGTGCTATACTATGGGTATTGTTTAACACAAAGGAGCGAAAAATGGACATTAAGCAAGTCAACAGCGCCATCATGTTTGGCACCTGGACTGATATTGAACTGCGTAGCATGATCGACGCAGTTAAATTCAATCGTGCCCAGCTGAGCAAGCAGGTCAAACGCTCGCTGATGATTGGTGACAGTGTTAACTTTACCTCCAGCAAGACCGGCCGCAATGTCACTGGCATTGTGACCAAGATTGCTATCAAGTATGTCACAGTTAAAACCGTGCAGGGACTTTGGAAAGTGCCCGCTAACATGCTGACAGTGGTTGAGGACATGGTAGCATAAAATGGTTGACGCAGGGAGAGATCCCTGCTATAATAGACACTTAGACAACAAAGGAGCTGAAATGACTGTAAGTTACACGGGTGCTAGCCAAGTGGTCAACGCCACGAACCTGCTTTATGCACAAGATCAAGCCGTGAAAGCACTGGCGCAGGCCTGTATGATCAGCCTTGCCGAAGCAGACATTGAAATGCTCTTGGACTGCCCGCAAGAGTATCCCACTAAAGCAGACATGGAGCGGGTGTTTCAAGGCCTACACGAGCAGGCTGCGGACTTTATCCAAGACACCTTTGAGGACCTCAAAGAGCGTGTGTTGGCAGAACTTGCGGTCAAACGCTATACTGCCCGCATCAAGGCCCTGCACTACGACCAGCAAGGGCAAGTCGAGGACATTAGCCTGCAGGTGGACTTTGAATAACCCTGGGGTTGACAGGGTCTTTATTTGGTGCTATAATTAAGGCTTAGTAAGTAACAAGGAGCGAAACATGTTTACTTTTAGTCATCGTCAGAGCCGTCCAGTAACCAGCGAACTGTTGGATCTTGCTGAGCAGGGCGTTATTGACTGGGAATCGTTAGCTCGCGATGCCCTGGGCTGGATGAGCGAAGCAGAGGTTGCAGAGTTTGCTCGCCGCAACGACTATATCCAAACTGAGGAGGACGAGGAATGACTCGCTATTACGACCATTTGGCCACTTACCAGCGCAATGGCTTTGAGGTTGTTGTTGACAAGACCTGGGAAGACATTGCGATCCGCGACTGTTTTGATGATAGCTGCTACGATATCAAGGACATGGAACGCAAGGTTGATTCGGGCGAGCTAGACTGGTTCATGTTGCGAGTGCGTGTCATGCTTGACGGATACGAAATGGGTTCGGCATGCCTCGGCGGTTGTATGTACGAGGATGCTCGCGAAGTACTTACAGACGGCACGGCTGAGGACTTGATTTGGGAAGCAATGATTGAGGCAAAAGAGGCAGTATGGCCCCTAATGCGTAAACTGCAGGCCATTAACGAAGAAATGGAACGAGAAGGTGTTGAAGCTTAACGAAGTACTACAGTGGGCAGGTGCCGTGTTTATCATAGCAGGGCACCTGCTGAACACTGCAGGGATAGATGTACACGGCGACCGGTGGAATATTGTTGCCTTTGCACTGGGAACTGTCTGCTTCTTGGCCTGGACCATTCGTGTGGCAAATAGGCCACAGATGTTGGTTAACGCCGTGGCAATAGCCACATGCACTGTAGGGTTATACAGAGCGTTTGGTTGACAATTTGGACTAGAGGTAGTATACTGTAGGCATAGTAACAAAAAGGAGCGTTTACTATGCCTACAGCAACTAAACAAGCAATTTTTGCACAAGTAGCAAAAGCAAAACTAATTTATAATAAAGAAAAAGAAACTTATAAAATTATTGTTGCATTTAATGTAACAGAAACTAATAAAAACGGAAAATTTAAATTTCCTGTGCAAGCAAAATGTAATTATGTAAGCGGAGATATTGTATACGAAACACTACAAAAAGATGTAGCACAAACTGTAGCAAATGCTAAAGCAGTGTTGCGTACAGACAACATTGTATTTGTTGACTAAACTGTAGGGTTTTTGGTTGCACAGCATTGCGCTGTGCGCTATAATACAAGCACTAACAAAGCAAAGGAGCGAAACTATGCTGACACTTGTAAGCACTGAGATTGAGGAAGGCGTTACTATTAAACGCTATGCTTGTGACTTTTTTGTAGAGACTGCTGGGGACGGCTTGTGGGGCTGTGAGGCAGGACGCAAAATTAATGTTAGAGGCGTTACTGTTATAGAGGAACAGTGGGACGAGGATGAGCACTGGACGCAGGTTAATGTAGAGCATGACAGCACTTGGGACATTTATACAGACAGTGCTTTTGAGACTGCTATTAGTGAGGCTGTGGGCTTTGCTGTGAGCTTTACAGAGCAGGGTATGCAGGAAGACAACTACGCGAGCATGGAGGCTTGAGATGCTTACACTTGCAGAGGCTATTAAACAATGCAACATGGACAGGCGTACTGTTAAGAGGTGGTATGCACAGGGCTACTATATGCGTGAGGACAGGCGCTGGTACATTACTGTAGGTGGCAAGGAGTTTGTAAAATACTACACTGGAGCATAGGGTTATTGGTTGACGCTGTGCTGTAGTTGCGTTATAATAGAGCTATTGTTTAACAGAGGAGCGACAATGTTGACAAACAAGGAAAAAGCAGACAAACTGCGTGAGGCAATGGCATTGCTACAGGATGTAGACTGCTTGCAACAAGTAGGCATGGCAGACTTAGATGGGGATGTGTGCTATGAGCTACACTGTGAGATAGATGCTATTTTAGACACACTAGCAGAGGCTATTGAGGAGTTAGAGGCAGCATGATTACAGCAGACACTCTCAAAACCCTTACAACATTTACAACGCAAGGGCTGGCTATGGCCCTGCATCACAGCGGCTACAAAGGCGCTAAGTTCCAAACTGCCAAGTTCTTGGGCATCTCTAACGGCGGGCAGTTCTGCTACACTGTCTCCTTCCTTGAAGACGGTGAGGTACAGGAGGGCAAAGTGTTCCTCTCCTACGACCCTGCAGAGGGTAAAATCACGGCTGATTATTAATACTTTGGTTTGCAGAAAAGGTAAACTAAAGTATACAAAAAAGAGTCTCTGAACCGTTTACAGCGATTCTTTTCCTGCGAGCGTACACTTGCCCACAAGCAACAAAAACAGCAGAGAAAGACCCTACGGTTGACACGGGTACCGAAAGGTGCTATACTAGAGACTAAGTTAAACAAAAGGAGCGAAACAAATGTCTAACTATCCTAACATGTCCTACTGCATGTGCAACAACACCCTGCTGGCACTCAACCAGGTAGTGGAGGCTATGCAGGAGGAAGGTGTAGAGTTCCTGCGTGACCTGTCGCGTGACGAGCGCCGCAGTTTTGAGGCACTGTTTGAGATGTGCCAGAGCTTTATGGAAATGACTGAAGAGCTGGAGTACGAAGAACGCCAGCAGAATGAAAACGACGGACAGCCCGACGAAGCGCAAGAGTGGGCAGACTTTGACCCTGATTGCTGAAGGGTTATTGGTTGACGGCCTATCCAAAAGGCCGTATAATACACTTACACTGAAACACACTGGAGCGAGCAATGAGCAAAGTTATTTTTCACACTGATGGCAAGCGTGGTCTGTGGAGCGATGTTGCCAAAGCAATTACCATCACTGACATCCAGCTGGGCAAAGGCACTATCTGGGAAGGCGAAACAATTGACCAAGCGTTCGGTGAACTGCGTGTCTACTTTGACACTGAAACTTGGGACACTCGCAAGGACGGCTTGATCTACACTGATCGCCTTTTCATTAAAGAACTGCAAGAGTTCCTGAACGCACACGGCCTGCCAGGCAAGGATGTCTGCTACTCGGAGCAGGGTATGCAGGGCGACGACTATGTGAGCTTGGACGCAGGCGGCAAATTCTACAAGGCTTGGATGCAGAAGTTCAATGTGGCATTTGAGCAACAACTTGAGATCTTCTAAATAACCCTACTGGTTGACAGGGTATTCAAAACCTCGTATAATACACACATCAACAACGCACTAAGGAGCATTTGAAATGGCAACTCGAAGCACTATCGCAATTGAATACGCAGACGGTTCTGTGAGCCAGGTCTACTGTCATTGGGACGGTTACTTGTCAGGTGTTGGTACCCAGCTGGTTGAGGACTACAGCGATCCGTTCCTGCTTGTCGACGAAGTAATCAACGGCGGCGACATGTCCTGCATTGGCGAGCCATACACCAACCGCGGTGAGGACTACGAGGACACCAAAGCACGCCGCTTCCAGAGCTTTGACGAGTATGTCGCTGAGTGCCAGCAAGAGGAATACGACTACATCCTGCGCCCTGTAGCGGGCAAGGGTGTTTGGTTTGTCCGTTGCTACGCTACTGAAGGCAAGTGGGTTTCCTTTGAGGAAGCCCGCAAGGCTGAGAAGGTTGCTGAAGAGGAGGACTTCTGATGTTGAAGGTTGTAACCAACAGCCTGGGATCAGGCGACTGGATTGTAGTCCAAGGCCACAGTGGCTCAACTCTGTTCAGCGGGCACCGCATTGGTGCTCATGAGCTGAAAGAACTATTGGACATCATCAGCCGCGATGGCTGTGATCTGATCGAAGTCAACGACGAACAAATGGAAGAGGAGTATACGGGATGAGCAAGGTAGCAGAACTGGCCTATGATATTGAGCAACTCTACATTGAGGGCCACAGCCCCAAAATGATCGCAAAGATGTTGGAATGTCCTGTCGAGATCGTCTACGACTGGATCGAAGGTGTTGGTATAGCGGGTGCAGAGGACTTAGATCCCTACAACACGATCAACAGTTAATAACCTTTCGGTTGACAGGGTCTTTGATTGGTGCTATACTACACACATGATGAAGGAGCGACCAATGAAGATCATAGTAAAGATTCCTGTCAAGCCTAGGCAGGGACCTCTAAGAACCCAAACAGGCGCTGGCGTCCACAAAAAGGACAAAGGTTATCAACGCAACCCTAAGCACAAAGGACAACGAAATGAGCATTGAGATCACTATCCAGGGCCTGAACAAGCGCCAGGCCGCAATGGCAGACATGATCTGGGCCTGCGAAACCAAACGCCAAGTCGATGCTTTCATCAGCGGTCTCCCTACCCAAAAGCTCAAACAAGAAGCGCAGACCATTGTTGATATGATGATCATGGCTACCATTGAACAATGCTACGACGGTTTGGGTAGCATGGACGAGGCCAACTCGGTGTTGCAAAAATACAACAAGCGATAACCCTACGGTTGACTGGGATATCGTTTGGTGCTATACTATGGGTATTGTTTAACACAAAGGAGCGAAAGATGAAAGCACTGCAAGCATATGTGGATCGCAAGAACCAATGGGGTTCAATGTTTGGTAGCAAGCCTCTGAGCCTCAAGAGTGCCGCAGACCGTCAAAAAATTGCCGACAGCATTGACTGCGACATGAGTCCGGAGAACCTGAGCTGTGATGGCGAACTGCCTCGTTCGCAGGTTCAGGCCCGCTTGACTGCACTGGTCAAGGCCGCAAAAGAACTGCGCCAGTTGGACCCTAGCGTGAAGATGTATGAAGCAGAAGGGTGGCTGTAATGAAGAAAGCATGGGTTACCACAGTCATTCGGCAAGAGATTGAAGTGCCGGATGACTGGGACAAGGAGGACATCTATGACTTCCTCGGCGAGTACCAGTCATTCAGAGGTGCTTTCCAGGGCATGGCTAACCTAGAAGAGACTGCTAGGATAGTTGACTTGATGGTGTTAGATGAAGAAGTAACTGAATTTGAAGAGGAGCAAGACAATGCCTAATTGGTGCTACAACGGTGTGACTCTGCGTCACAAAGACTCTGCTATGATTGACCGTGTGCTGAAGGGCAAAGACGGCCTACTCATGGAATTTGTTCCTACGCCTAAGCCTTTGCTGGACACTATGGCTGGCTCATTCGGTGATGGCGAGAAGCAACGAGCTCTTGAGATACAGCAACTAGAGAACCTACGCTTGTTTGGCGCCAAGGACTGGTATGACTGGAATACTTCCAATTGGGGTACCAAGTGGGACTTTTCCCTAGAAGGTGTTGAACGGAAAGATGCTAACACTGTTTCAGCATCCTTTGACAGTGCGTGGGCACCTCCTATTGATGCATATCGACGACTAGAAGCTCTGGGCTTTGAGATTGAAGCCAAATACTACGAGCCCGGTATGGCATTCTGTGGTGTCTACTCTACTGAGTTCGATGAAGATTATTACGAGATTGGTGGCATGAGTGCTGCTGATGTTCGAGCCTTGATCGGAGAGGACTTGGACGATTACTTTGGCATCTCTGAGGAGATTCGACAATACGAGGAAGAAAATGAAGGAAACTAATCGAGAACTGAACAAGGAACATGCGGGCAGAGAACTGCTCAAGGTTCGGCCCAAGCAACCCGTCTACGATTTCAAACCTCTTGAAGAAGTGGTTAGAAAGTGGGTCACAGGCTCATGAGTCGTCTACAACTATACGGGCGGCCGTTTGTAGTCTTTGATGCCACTAACAAGGATCACAGGCGTTGGTTTGCTGACTTTAACAAGCATCTGACTTGGGCTCGTTGTCCTGTGCGATTCGTTGTCAACGAAGATCACGGCGATCTGTTGACAATGATCCAGCGAGAGCTGATCCAGTTCTATGTGGACAAGGAGTTTGGTACTGATGTTAGTCCGCGAACCCGTACCAAACCAGGTGTTGTAAAAGCGCAACACAAGCAATAACCCTACGGTTGACAGGGTTACCGTTTGGCGCTATAATTAAGGCTTAGTTAAACACAAAAGGAGCTTGAAATGACTGCAACGATCACTACCCAAGAGCAAGTTAACGCTATCGTTCAAGAAGCAATGACCGAAGCCCACAAGGCAGCCGTTGCCGCCCTGGCCAAGTACGGTGACCGCGATGCTTGCGGCTTTGCTTGGACTAACATCTACAAGGTCAAAGGCAACACCAAACTGGGCAAGATGCTCAAGGCAGCTGGTGTGCGTCAGGACTACACCAAGGCCTTCCAGCTGTGGAATCCTGCCAAACTGGGCGTCCAGAGCGTAGGTATCCTGGAGGCTGGTGCTCAAGCAGCCGCAGATGTGTTCCGCAAGTATGGTTTCGAAGCCTACGCAGGAAGCCGTTTGGACTAATAAATGGTTCGAGCTAGCCAAAAGAGGTTGACAGATGGCTAGCTCGAAGTTATACTAATATTAATGCTTAAGAAGCAGACATTTTTAAACACACAGAAAGGCACACAAAATGGCTACAGATAAAGTTTTTACCGTTGCAGGTACTAGTAAACTCAATGGCGAGATGAAGGTTCGTTTTGCGAATGATGTTATGCGAATTAAAGTACTTGCCAAACATGGTCACGAGGACATCACTCTCGTAGAGCTGCCTCAGGCAATGAGCAAGCTCGATGCGGTCAAATTCATCAAGACTGTTGATGAATTCAGCGGTGTTGCAGAACAGGCAGCTATCGCCGACTATCTGGACCGCAAGGACGAAAAGCCTGCTAAGGCTACCGCTCCTAAGGCTAAGGCACCTGCGAAGGCTCCCAAAGCCAAGGCAACTGCAAAGGTTGCTGACACTTCCGACCTGGAAGACGCTCCGTTCTAAATACAGACCCCGGATCGTATAGGGCAATAAATACTCCATGCGATTCGGGGTTTCTTTTTCAACAGACTATCTAGGTGGGTGTGTAGTCATACGCGACTTCCAAAGCGAACCAAAAGGACGAGTGCTGTGCTGTATTGTGCGAGACAATCGACACGAAGCTGAACAGACTGCTCAGTACCTATGCGATCTACTCAACAACGATTTGAAACAAAATGACCTGGGAACTCTATGAGGTCTGGGCCACTCTTGACGGCCACGACGAACTCATTGAAACAACTAAGAGCTTGAAAGAAGCTCGACAGCTGGCCAAGAAGGCTATTGGAGATGGTGCAGAGGGTGCTACTGTCTACAGAGAAACAGCTGATGGTGATTATGAGGTTATAGAAGAACTCTAATCGTAGTACAATAGAACATCCGCCCGGATGGTGAAATAGGTAGACACAAGAGACTTAAAATCTCTCGCCCTAACAGGCGTGCCGGTTCGATTCCGGCTCCGGGCACCAAGTTTCGGGCCTCTAGCTCATGTTGGTTAGAGCAGTGGACTCATAATCCATTGGTGCGGAGTTCGACTCTCCGGGGGCCCACCAGGATCTGACCGTAGCTCAGTTGGATAGAGCATGTGCCTTCTAAGCACAGGGTCGGGGGTTCGAACCCCTCCGGTCAGGCCACTTTTGTTGTAAAAAAACAACAACCCTACTGGTTGACGGGTTTCTCCAAACGATGCTATAATAGACACATAGTAAGGAGCAAACGATGAAGTGGAGCAAGAAGGACGAAGCTAAGTGGGCCAAGAAGCGCATGGACAAGAGCACTGGCCACAGCATCAACAACGAAGAGCTCACTGAAGATCAAGCCTGGGAGAAGCTCCGCAAGAAGCTGGAGAACGACCGGGAGATGATGGCGGTATTCCGTCGACTGAAAGGCAAATGAAATGATCGAAGCTATCTTTATGGGTCTGGCAGTGTTCATCATTGCGGTGAACATTACCACTACAGTGTCAACACGATTCCGTCGTTGGATCTACAGCAAATAACCCTACAGGTTGACAGGGTATTCAAAAGAAGATATAATAGATACATAGACAAGCAAGGAGCGGACCATGCAAGAAAATGTAAACGAGCTCTACGAGCAGTTGGTTTTTCTAGACGAGATTGCAGACCAACTAGATGATGAATCTAATGCAAAGACCAACGCCATGCGTCGTCAACTGATTCAGCAGATTCGTACACTAGAAGGAGCAGACTGTGCAAGCATTGATTAATCTCGCTGTTGTATTGATGCCCGTGATTGTCATGGGCTTGGCTCTGATCGTTATGGGCGAGTGGTAACCCTAGTGGTTGACGGGTTATTCAAAAGACCGTATAATAGACACATAGTAAACAAAAGGAGCGACGATGAAAACAGGCGAAATCACCATGTACAAGACCTTTGGCACTTACCAACTGTGCATTGAGGAAGACCGCTACTACGAGTGCCGGCACATCTACTCGGGTCAGACCTGCTATGCAGACACTATCAAAGAAGCCAAGAAGTGTCTGGAGGATCTAGATGAAACTCATCGTGAGATTCAAGCGGCTATTCGTAAGTTGGCCATCTACGGGTACAAGGTCTACAAGGAAGTTGCCTAAAGACCCTAGTAGTTGACGGGCTATTCATTCGGTGCTATAATAGATACATACTGAAGCACAAAGGAGAGAACTGTGGGCTACAAGGTACTGGGCAAGACCGAAGACTTAATGCAGGGCTATGAAGCTCGAAAGGGCCTAGAAGGACCCTTCAACTTTGCAGGCCGCGTTCTGTACTATGACCCAAAAGAAGGCCGTTACTGGGATCCAAAAACGGACTTTTTCCTGGACTATGATGAGTGGTTTAGGTTGACAGGTCTAGCGTAAGACAGTATAATATACACTTAGACAACAAAGGAGCGAAACGAATGGCAAAAGGTTACAAGGTTTTGAGTCTGGACAGCGTTAAGAGCGAGCGCGGTACCGTCAACAAGTTTGACATTGATTCAGCCGCAGTTCGTGCTAAAGAAGCAGAGCTTAAAGGCCAAACAGACGAGGAAATCATCGAGCGACTTCGCAGCCGCTTTAACATCCTGGAAGACATGACTCGTGCTGTTAAGAAGGGTGATGTTCGTGCTATGATCGTCACTGGCCCTCCAGGCGTAGGCAAGAGCTTTGGTGTGGAGAAGGTGCTATCAAAGCACGATGTATTCGCTACTGTAGCACAGAACGAGAAGCTGAAGAAGTACGAAGTAGTCAAGGGTGCAATGAGCGCCATTGGACTCTACAAGAAGCTCTACGAGTTCAGCGACAAGAAGTGTATCCTTGTGTTCGATGACTGCGACAGTGTTCTGCTTGATGACCTTGCACTGAACATTCTCAAGGCTGCACTGGACAGCTCAAAGAAGCGTACTATCCACTGGAATACGGACAGCCGCTTGCTCCGCAGTGAAGGTGTGCCCAACAGCTTTGACTACAATGGCGGTGCAATCTTTATCACCAACATCAAGTTCGATCATGTTAAGAGCAAGAAGTTGCGTGACCATTTGGAAGCATTGGAAAGCCGTTGCCACTACTTGGACTTGACTATTGATACAGAGCGCGAGAAGATCCTGCGTATCAAGCAAGTGATTGCCGAGTGCGGCATGCTTGATGAGTACGAGTTTGATGCAGTAGAGAAGGATGTACTCATTGACTTTATTGATGATAATAAGAAGAAGCTGCGTGAGCTGAGCCTGCGTATGGTGCTCAAGCTGGCAGACTTGAAGAAGAGCATGCCAGCTAACTGGCGTGCTGTTGCAGAGGTTACCTGTATGCGCCGCTCCTAAGTACTGCATACAGTGTAGGGCCTTTGTACAGCCCTTGGCTAAGTCTACACAGGTAAGTCCGATTCGCTCCCGGCACTGTATTTAGCCAAACACTAGAACTGTCGTGAGACAGCTCTTTACCCCGAGTCCGATTCGCTCCCGGCTCGGGGTTTTTTCTTTTCGAAAAAGTTTTTCGAACCGGTCGGGGTATGATGGTCATCGGTGGGGCCGGGGTTTACTTTTTTAAATGTAATACTTTAGTTTTAAGCCCTTAGTGGTGCTAAATCACCACCCAGATTCTGTAAGTACTTCACCTAAATTTTTTGCGCGGCTATTTTTTTTGGGCTGTAGACCCATTTTGGGTAAGTATAACTATGCCACAAGACGGTGATATTCAAGTTGTAGACACTGTGATCTACATTTACAACGGCGCAGACCAGCGTTGGGTCCCCGTTATTCCAGATGTTAAATTCTCTGCTTATCTGCTAGCGCTCATTCTAGTGCTGGCTCTGGGCATTATGTTTGTTTAAATTCCCGCCAGCTTCTTTACACGATCCAATTCATCGTTCTGCACAAAATTGCTTACTCTTTGTGCTGTGTTAACACCTTTAGCTACTTTGCCCAAGCCTCCGCCTGCTGCCAAAGCCGCACCCATAGCATCACCCTGCTGTAGTGCTGTGCCCACATTAACTGCACGAGCAGCCTGTGCTAGACCCCCGCCTGCTACACTAGCTATACTGTTTAATGCTGCCTGTCCATTGCCCTGTTCCAGTGCGTCTACTGCCTGTGCTACAGCTTTAACTATACGAGTCTGTGGTATTAGATCAGTAATCTTATCCAATAACGGGTACTGTTTAATCCAACTGTTTAGTTTAGCTACTATGCTCTGTGGTTCTTCTACACTAGGATCTATGCTACCAATAAGATCTTCTACTTGGTCAATTTCCTGTGCTGTAGGTTCTCTAGCTGTTTCATCACCAGTACTTTCTATAAACCCGTAACGCTTCATTAGGTTATATATTGGACTATCAGGTGCTGGATTTTTTCCTGACTTCAAATAAGCATTGATCATGCCCAAGTGACGCTTCTTACGCTCATCTTCGTCTTCAAGAGCTTCTGTTATGCTAACAATTTCAGTGATTTTCATAGTTTAATATTTAGTTAATCCCACATGCTACGAAATTCACCGTAGTGTCTTATGGCTGTATAAGCTGTTTCAGCTAGAAATTCAAAGTGGTTGTAGAGTAAGCGTACAGCAGGTAACTCACTGTGTTTTAATACTAGGCTGTAGCAGCCCATGCCCATGTCTACATAGTAGCTGGTACTAATACCGCGTCTAGTACCCAATTCAGGAAATACAGCACGAGTGAACCAACAGGTGTTGCCCAATTCCAGTGCTTCTGTAACTGTCTTTATAGTTAGATAGCGTTCTGCATAGCTGGGCTCTGGTTGCCAAGGGTTACGATCTATTTTTTCTGCCAGTATACGAGCTTGATAGTCTACCACTAGATCTGGTACTGTCCAACCGTGATCTTCGTTGGTAGTTTTCAGTATAGTTCTAATGCTGTTAACGGCCATTGGACTCATACTGTATTTAATTCTATTGATAATATACACACTTATAAGGGCGAAAAATTGCTTTTTTGCGCTGGCGCTACCGCGCTGCGCTTCGCGCCTCGGGCTGGGTCATAAATAGGGTATGGAGATTCTAAAACCTTTTCCCTTGTTTACTGAACAACAGGCTAGGGAGTTTACTCTAATTGATCAGCTGGTTCCCGGGCGTGTTATGGGACCCGATCCTCTGAGACAGACACGCAATAACAATATCTATTGGCTGACTCTGGACCAGATGTTAAAGGATCGTTTGTGGAATTTGGCCCTGGATCTACAGGATCAATATGCTTGGACTTGGTTTCAAGAACCTGTACAGGTCAGTAGATACGGTCCTGGGCAGTACTATGATTGGCACCGAGATACCTATGGCACTGAAGCTAGGGCCAGCACTAGAGTTCTAACTTTAACCTGTAGTCTAGTTACAGCACCGGGCTCGGGAGTTGATGTAGAAGATCAGAGTTTTGATCTAGAGCCCGGTTGGGCAGTGTTCTTTCCCAGCCATAGCCTACATCGTGCTAGGGCGCCCTTAACAGGTCTTCGCTGGGCCTTGACTGTTTGGTATATGCAGCCTACTCGGGCAAGTTGTTGATCAACTGCCTAAGTTTAGTGCTTTCTATCTGTGCTCGTGCAGGTTTAATGCCGGCGCCTGTTTGAGGATCATCAGCGTCTTCTACTGTACTGCGTCTAGCAATGGTATTTAGAATTTGGCTACTGCGAGTGGCAGTTGTAGCTGAGTCATCGGACTGTTCTTCACTGTCTGTGATACGCAGAGTATCTATGTCAAAGTCCAGATCAATTTTCTGTCCCACACCGCTTGAACTGCGTGTTTTCATCAACTGTATCTGATACTTGCCCCGTTCACGCATGGCTCTGCTGGTAAAGATACCAAAGACATTGTCCGCTGTCTGAATCTTACTTAGACCACCGCTAATGTGACTGTGATCAAACTCTACTTCTTCCACAGCACCACGATTAAGCTGGCTGGCAGTAACAAAGATGCAGTTCTTTTCCATACTCAAGTTGCGTAGTTCTTCACTTACAAACTTGTCTTTGATAAACAGGTTTTCCGGACTGATCTTTACGCTGATGGGCATCAATAGATCTAAATAGTCCACTAACAGTACATCGGGCTTGCGTCCAGTTTTAATTTCAAACTCTTTAAGGTAACTGCGTATGTCATTGGCAGTTTTACCCGAAGGCATATACTTGACTTGGAGCGCACCGCTTTTCTTGCCTATGACTCTGACACGCATTTCCACTTCATCAATTTGCTTGAACACTTCTCTAGTGGGTATGCCCGTGACCATCGAATCAATACGCATGGACACTAATTCTTCTGACAGTTCGAATGTTAGATAGATTACATTTAAACCCTTTTCTGCAAAGTTTACACCCAAGTTAGCCAGAAATAGACTCTTACCTGCGCCCGAGCCGCCGGCAAAGATATTCAGTTCACCTCGATTGAATCCCCCGAACAGTTTACCATCTAAGTGCGACCAGCCTGTACTGATCTGTCCGTTCTTATCCTTGATTTTTAACAGTCGACTGCGAGGATCTGCAAAGTAGTCTGTGCCCATGTCTTTTTGCAGGCCTACTTGCACTGCCCGTTTGATCTTGTCTTCAACAGGACCGTAATCGCCCTTTTCTAACATGTCCGCGGCTTCTAGAATAGCCCGCTCAAGGCCCTTGTGTCTAATGAATGTTTCAAAATCAGTCAGCAGCCAATCATAGTGATTTTCCGACAGTCCTTCGGGTATTTGAAAGTTACTGCCCGTGGCTGCGTTGATAATCTCAGGTGTGGGTATTACATTGTGTTCTTCTACATAGTCTTTGAGAAACTTGGCTGCGGGCTGTAGCTTGCGATCAAATAGATTGTGATCCCAAATGCTTTGACAGCGCACAAAAGTTTCTGCATCGCCTAACAGCATGTCAATGTATAGTTTTTGTATGTCGTATCCGTAATCTGCGTTTTGTCTTGTGGTCATATTTTTATATTATACTGTTTATGTGTAGACCTGTACACCGTAACGAGCTTCAAAGGCCAATGCATCATATTTGCTATTAACCATAGGGCGTCCTTTGATGTTAAGGCTGGTATTCAATAGCATGGGACAACCAGTGGCTGAATACCAAGATTCTAATAGTTGTCTAATTATGCTGTCGTTTTTGGGAACAGTCTGAACACGGCTAGTCCCGTCCCTATGAATGACAGCAGGAAATAGGTCAGGATGCCTAGACCTACTGATGAACTGCATATACCTATGGTCACTGCTAGTGCCAGCGAGATCGAAGTAATCGTCAGCCAACTCCTCCAAAATAACGGGAGCAAAGGGTCGAAATTTTTGTCTTTGTTTAATGTCATTTACTCTGTCCTTAATTTCATGTCCGCGTGGGTCTGCTAACAAGCTTCTATTGCCCAGTGCCCTAGGTCCAAACTCTGCACGACCTTGAGCTAGACCACAGATTTTTTTATCTAACAAGTGATCTACAATCTGATCAACAGATGTCGCAGGCGGTATTTCGTAACCTAGATCACAGCCCTGCCAACCAATGTGGGTTTTAGTTTCTGCTAATACTGCACCTATGCTACTGCCCGCATCTCCGGGATTTGGCATGATCCACACTCGATCAAAGTGCTTGAATGCCAGCGGATTAGCCGAACAGTTAAGGGCACAGCCTCCCATGAGCACTAGATTCTTACTGCCGGTTATTTTTAAAGCATGCCGTAGTACAGACTCAAAATGCCATTCATATACTGCCTGTGTGGCTGCGGCAATATCAAAAATATCATTGACCACTAGATCCGGCGCCCAATCCTGACAGCCTCGATGTAGGTTCTTCTTGAGTGTAATTAGTCTGCCCGATCGATAGTCAAAGAAATCATCCATGATTCTGTAATACAATCGATTAGGGTCTCCGTATGCTGCCATACCCATTAGAATGTATTCTTCTTCGTTGGGCTTTAGAAAACATCGTTGAGTCATGGCGCTGTACCAGAGCCCTAGACTATGCGGATAGCGTTGACTATAGACCTGTTTAAGGCCGGCTGCATTGGCCTGCCAAATAGTCAGTGTTTCAAATTCACCAATAGCGTCAATTACTACCACTGCGGCTTCATCAAATGAGCTGGTATAAAATCCTGCGGCTGCATGGCTTTCGTGATGCCATTTAGTTATTATAGGAGCATCAACATTATATCTAGCAAGATAATTTTTAATGTTATTACTTCTGTGATTTAGACCTTGCCCTGCGCGAAACTGTCTTAAGGTCTTGGCCCAGGGTTTTTCATACCATACAACCTGCTGTGGTTCTCCCCAGTTTCGTTTAGCATAGGTTATCAACTGATTGTCGAGATCAGGATCATTCTTAATGCCACTGAATCGTTCACTGTGACTGGCAAACAATAATTCGTTGTCTTTAAAAACAGCCAGTGCGGCATCGTGGCTGTTGGCGCTTATTCCCCAAGTAATCATTTATATATAAACGGATCTTGTTTTTTTAATTCTTCTAGACGCTGTTTTACTAACTGTCTATCTTTGTACCAATAGTACGGATATGTAATAATATTACGAATTCTAGTTAACCAACCCATTTTTTCATCCTTAGTTGTATTTTTAAGGGCATTGACTCTTTTGCAGATGCAATGCTCCACATTGTATATAGCTTGCCTAATTTTCTCACAGCATCGTTTACATCTTTGATACCGTCCGGCCAATCGGGCATACTTACACTCCAGTTGTTCTCAATAGCCTGTTCTATTAACTTTAAACCTGATTCATCTCTATCGGGTACTAGTACAATTTCTCTTTGTAACTGTTTTAACTGTGCATCCTGTTGTTTACTTATCTCTGCGCCCATTAAGGCACAACCATCTAAGCATATTGCATCAAGCGGTCCTTCAGTTACAAATACCAGCTTTCTCTCGTAAGTTTGTCTGTCCAAGTTAAACACATAACCGGGCTGTTGCTCGCTTATGTACTTTACTTTACCATCTCGAATTAATCTAGCAGTATATCCTACTATTCGTCCCTGTAGATAAAAAGGAACAATCAATCTATTTTGAAATCCTTCTTCGTCTGTCCAATACCAAGGATAATCATCAATTGTGTATTTCCTGTTTAATAGATATTCTAAGACTGGTAGAATTTCTTCAGGCGGATTATCCAGCCATTCTTTAATAGACTTAGAACCCAAGGGCAACGCTTTGTCTATAAAGACGGGAATAGGATTCGATACACTCTTATAGTCACTGTCTTCTTTTAAACGAAGTGCTTCTAGACTGCATTTTGTAATTAAATCGTCAGGTACATTTAGCCAGTTTAACAGTTTTTTAAATTTAGTAGTTATGGTTCTACCAGGTTGCCAACTGGCCTTGAATCCGCAATTAAAACAGTGATAACTAGCTCCTTCATTGAGCATTATACCTCCACGCCCTCTAGTATCATGCCCAGTTCCGTTATGGTGACAGCAGACCGCGTTGAAACTGATCCACCCGCTGGGTGTAGCTTTTCTTTTTGGAGGCAGGTAGCTAACGATTGTATCTATGATCAGACTCATAGATACATTTTAAAGTCTTACAGTTACTTTGTCAACTTTTCCGGCGTTTGTTATTTCAGGTATATACTTGATTCTTACCCAAGCCATTTCTCTAGTATATTCAGATGAATAATCTTTAGTTTCGGTTACGGTACTAGGTACCACGCTGAAGGTTTCGATATCTACCCAATCAGTTGCGGCGCCAATAACATCATCAGTGGTGTACTGTACGGTAACTTCTGCTTCTAGTCCGGTATATTTAAAATCAAGTAACATTTGATCTTCACTTGCAGGTCTAAAGAAGTTTGGCAAACGAACTTCTACAGCATCACTATACCATGTAGTAACAAATGGAGGTGAAGTTCTAGAGATATCATCCTCTAGAGGAATAAATCTAGTTATATACCTGTGAGCAACATTTACAGGAACAGCACTGTCGACTAATTCCATGTTTCCTTTTACACCAAATTGAGTATCTGCATATAAAACAGTTTTTGTAGTATCTTCGTTTTCTCGATATATGGTAAAATTAAAAAATTGAGGGGTGAAATCTTCTAGAGATGTTGCGGGTATATTAACAGTAGCTAGTCCGGTTGTTGCGCCTGCGGTAACATCTGAGATAATAATTTCATTGCCATTGATATCCATGACTGCCATTTTTAAGGTCATTTCGCTGATATCAATTCGCTTTTGATCAGAGTTTTTAACATCGAGTGTAAGTAAATTGTCTACACCCTTATATATTTTTATACGGTTTTGGTACACGATATTCCACCTCACAGGAAACAAAGCCACATCCGCAACTAGATTTATTCGATTTGGATATAAATAACTTGAAATTTTTTGCATTTGGATTAAAGCCCTTATACATATTTATATGGTTAAACTAAGAGATAATATAGAGAGTCAACTGCCGTTTATCAGCGTCTTACACTATGGCGAAGAGGAATATGTCGGTATTATTATAAATCAAGATCAATTTGTTACCAGTTTCTACGATCTTGAACTGATAAGAACACCTGAAGAAAAAGGATTTTTATTAGAATTAGGCGAAGTTTGGTGGTGGGAAAGCAATCGTCAAGTTCCAATAAACATATTTCTTCGTAAAGAAATAGAACCCTTTCGATACTGTATTAAAACATTTAACAGTAAAGATGTCCGTGTTGTTCTAGGACCAGTAGTAAACTTAATGAACCTTACCCTCAAACGAATTAAACGAAAAAGCGTACAACTAGTTAGAAAACCACCCACTCGTTAATTGTAACCGTAGCTTATTTCTTCGCAAAGTAAATTCATCTGCACAACAATAGCCATTGCATATGCTACTGCATGTGCCTTCTTAAAGTAATAGTCATCGTTCTCTGGCTTCTTCCAGATCTCCGCCATCACTTCCGTCCAGTTCTTCCCAATCAAATGTCTCTTCGCAGGCCTGATCATAGCAAGGACGGCAGCTAATTCTTCCACGGAAGTAGGGCAAGTTTTCTTCAGAATTGCACCATGGCCATTCAAATGAAATAATAGATCCACAAATTCTTCTTGAAGTAAAAGATCCCATAACGGTTCAACCTCCATTAATTCTTTTAGATGAGTTTCGTCTCGAATGCCTTTATACAGGCTAACATTTAAAAAATCAACTTTATAATAGCCCCTAGCCTCTGCTTCTTTATAATCTATACCAGATAGATTAGTAACTGGATCGTGTGGTATAGGTTGAGGATATATTCCTGTATTGTGAGGAACTATTTTTCCGCCATCATTCCTTGATGCTTTAACATGTGGTAGCACTTCAAGTATTTTAGTTCTATCTAAAAAATCTATGTCAATGTCTGGCATAATTAGTGCATCACTTTAGATTCAAAAAGCATCAAGGGTAAATTATCTACTAAAAATGTAGCATAATGATCGGCAGATTCAAGATCATCAAAGCCCGTTAGTTTAACATATACGGTCGCATCATCTTCGCTGACAATAACTTCTAGATCTAAATTTTGCCGATTTCCATTAGTTGCAGTATTCATAGATTAGCCTCCTTAACTACATCTTTTACTAATTGCAAATCACTGTATTGTGATTTAAATTTTTTAACCCATACTTGTGGGTCTATAACATTACTTATCGATGATAATTGCTCATCGTTAAGTGAGGCTAATAGTTTTTTACCTGTCTGGCAGTTTAAAACTAACCAAGGACTGATTTTTCCATCTTTAATATCAAATGTTGCTCTGTTAGTACTAACATAACTAAAGTAATGATTCCAGATACTATTATTTGTATCGGCCCAAGACTGCATATGTTTTACAGATCTTTGCAGCGCAGTCTCTACATTTTCAGTATGGATTAATTCAAGAACATATTTTTCATAAAGTGCATCTCTGCACCAATGATCAAGTTTAACACCGCTCTTAACTACCCAATCAATATAATGTTCTGGATATAAAGGGTTAACATTACTTACATAGCTTCCAAATTTTACAAATGCATTGTAGTAAGGACTTTTTGCAAATTCTTCATATGTCTTTGTAGATTTTGCATTTTGTGTCAATTGATAAAATCTTACAAATGTCTGATAACCAATTACAACATGTTTTTCTTCTTTTGCTAGGTGTCTGCGTTTTTGTTCACAGACATGTGTAAACAAGGTACTCTCTTTAGTGTACCCGTGCTTGCAATATTGACAAACATATGGTTTAACCTTGTTCACGCTTAAATTTAACATTATTTAAAAAGTTTGCTGGCTTCTTCTTTTGAATACCCGTGATCTTCTGCTAATTTTTTTAGATCGTCTGTAGTTGACATTTTTGCCAACAGAATGACTTCGTCATCTTTCATATTAGGATATATCTCCGATAAGAACTTTGATTTTTTATTTGAATCAACTGCTTTTTTCTTTTTAAATCCAATCCATTCATGAAAGAAAACTTTTTTACTTTCATGACTACACATTGTCAACAACATCCACATTAGCTTAGGATGTTTTTGTAGATCAAACCAATTCTTATTAAAGAATTCATTGACAGTTAAAACAAAGTGTTCCTGCACTTCTCTACTCTGTCCTTTAACACTGCTGATATATCTATTTAAGATAAAGAATTCCTGTTTTAAAGACTTCTGTTGCTCTTCATCCATTTCATCCCACAAGTCTCTAGCGCATATATCAACTGCCGCAAGTTTTTCTTTAAGTTCAATCTTCTCGCTCATTGTAATCCTCAATTGGGCTAGGCACGCCGTTGCTGTGCCTATCGTTAATGTTGTCTAGGTCTTGAAATAGTCGTTTTTCTTGAGCTGTTAATTTGTCTTTGTGTGTCTTGCGTGGGTTACCGCACATAAAACACTCAGGATTACCGCAGTCCATTGCATGACGCTTATGATATCTATGTGGTTCTAACTCTCTAGGATTATATTCGCTAACTCGATGTTCTTTGGCTATCTTCATTTGTTTCTTGATAGCATTTTCATCCTTCTGGCGTCGCTTGCTATTTTTAAATTTATCTGCTTCAGTACTCATAGCGGATTGTCCTTAGATAAACGATAAAGCATTATAACACGCTCTAATGCTTTATGTAAAGAGGGATTGGTTTTAGATTCTGAAATTATATCGACCCAAAGAGGATTATAGGGATTGGATATAGCATCTGCATCATAGCCAATTACCGTCCGTTCAGTTTTTCCAGCTTCTCTAGCATAGGTTATGCCGTTGGCTTTTTCATATATGTAAGTAGCGCCGGGTGTTAGACTTCCCATTTAAATTACTCCTGATATCTTTAAGAGTAGGTATTGTTTCGAGTCTACCCATCGTTCTTCAAAGAGTGTCTCTCCAGGGCCTGTAATAAAAGAAAGACCTCTATATGCCGACTTTAACCATATCAATTTGTTAGTATAAAAACAACGCCTAGGAAGGAAAGATACTTTTCTTTCCCATCCTACACATCGTCGTTTAAAGTCAAAATTTCTATCAAGCGGCATTTTCTACTGCTACTGAGGTATCAATCTTTTTTCTACCCCAATGAACAAAGTTCCATGCTCTTTCGTGGGAGTAGTAAATGATTATATTGATAATTGTAGCAATAGTTAAAAAGGCGGCAGCTGCCTTCCAAGAACCTGTCATTAGGTATGGGATCATAAAATTGTTAATAGTAATAAGTGCTCGCCATGTGATCGATTTGCTAATAGTTCTAGGGTGACCTTCTACAAAGAATAAATCATCTTTCTGATCTGGCTTCCTATTCCACTGAGCATAATTCCAGCCGCGTTCATGTGCCCAGTGTAAAAACATATTTACCAAGGCAGCAACACCTACAATGGATGCACCAATGACCCATGATCCTGATACAATAAATCCATTAAGTAAATGACTAAGTGAAAACAATATTCTAACAGTTAAAGTCTTGGCTATGCTTCTAGCATGGGTTTCTGTATATTTTTGATCCATATATTATCCTTATAAAATTTTGCTTAGATCTATTAATTCACTCTGTCTTGAAATTTCTTTAACAAAATAACAACAGAGCGGTTTCTCTTCGGTGCCCAGAGGAACTGCTAATAATTGTCCGTTTTTCATTTTAGGAAAATACCATTTAACATCATTATAAAAATTAACAATTTCAATCTTCTTAAATTCTACTTTAAAGCCTGTTAAAGGATTAAAACAAAACGCCTCGAATCCTCGATCGTTAAGGCTAGTTAATGGTAATATTTCTATATCGCAAGCACTCTGACTGTCACCTACTGCAATGCTCCAGTCTAGCGGCATTGTTACTTCTTGGTCTCCTATTCGAAGGACCATTGCTGGACTATTGAAGCTTTCTAAGAATATCAACGGCATAAAAAAGAAATCAGGTTCTTGAGCATTACTGTTATCAAGTACTGCGAATCTCATACTGTCGTCTACTTCTTCGGGTAGGTTGTTTAAATCAAATGCTTTGTTATCAAGTGTTAGTATCTGCATATTTTTATTATAATACTTTTTTATAAAAAGTCAACCGTTCCAGTCTAATTTATCCAATGTGAATGGGTATTTGGCTTCTTTATAAAACTTTTTCCTTTGTGTGAGGTGACGCTTGGCATATTTACAGGTACTTGTGATATCCCAGATCTGTACAAAGTCTTTATCTTCTGCTTTTCTAACACCTCGTCCAATACTTTGGATAACCCTAACAAAGCTCTTTCCGGGTTCCAGAAGAACCAGATTAAAAATCCTAGGAATATTAATACCCACAGCGGCCACACCATAAGTCGCCACAATAATCTTGTTGTTAGCAGTTTTAACTTCGTCATATTCTTCTTTACGATCCTTAGTTTTTACTTCGCCTGAAATAAAAACACTATCCTCTAATTCATTAACTAGAAACTTGCCCGTATCGATTCTATTTACTAAAACAAGTGTATTGCCCGACTCAGAAATGTTTTTAACAAGTTGACTAATATAGATCATACGATCATCATCAGTAACTAGATATTTTAATTCTTCAGCGTAGCTTTTAAATTCAGGCAGGTCGATTAACTGTACTACATTTACATGGCAATTAGCTAATACTCCCTTTTCTTGTAACTCGTGTGCTTTGACTTGTCCTACTACCGGACCTATACTTGCAAATATACTTTCAAATTCAAATGCTTCTTTAGGAATAGTTCCTGTTAGTCCCCACCTAATAGGAGCATTACAAAGATTTTGTGTTAGCAAATTCTTTAGTACTTCAGCTTTAGCCATATGTACTTCGTCGACAATAACTGTCTTAACACCATCGAGAAATTCTGCAAGTGTTACAATGTCAGCCTCGTGATTTTTACTTTTTTTATCTAAAATATTTAGACTCTGCCAAGTAGCTATTGTATGCGTTTTATTTAGATCTTTCCTATCCCCGTAGTATACGCCGACATCAAGACCACAGTTTACAAAGTCTTCTTCTGTTTGTTCTACTAAACTTTTGTTAGGTACAATAGTAATAGTTCGACCAATTGTCTCGCATAATTTTGCTAAGGTAGCTGTTGTAATAGTTTTACCAAACCCAGTTGCTATTTCTTGTAAACATTGAGGATTTTCTAAAAACTTGTTTACAACCTCAACTTGATCATCTCGCAATCGAATAGGCTGTCCCGCAAATCTATGTCCTTGTGGCCAGCATCTATCACCCCAAAAATCCTCAGTCACCTTTGGAAATTCAATTTTTAGTGCTGTACGCTGATCCTCAATTTCTTCAACATCAACATAGTTGTTTTCTAAAATTTCTAATATCTTGGGAAGTTGATTAATGTATCCGTTACCACCGAGTCCAAACAATGATACATTGCCGTCCCACCGGCCTAGTTTATAAGCCGGATGATATCTTGCATATGGAATTTCGTATTTGAAAGTGTTAGCTAACTTTCGACGGATCTCCAATGGCAGGCCTTCTATTTTAATGTTTACTTCATCTCTAATGATCAATTTACATGATGTCATGTACTACTCCATGTAAAGGTTTTTTATTATTATAATAAACAATTAAATCTACATCGTTGGTGTAGACATATGATTTATTATTTTTAAAGTTGTTAGTGAAAGATATCACAGTCTGTGGTTTCCACTGCATTTTTATCATAAATTTAGGAATTTTACTGTTGGATATACCAACAACAGCAGTATCATCTGACAACACTTTATTGAAATTGTATTCAGCAATAGCACTATTAAATTTTGCAGTATCGGATACCTTTTCAAATCTAAAATAAATTCCTACTTGATTATCTAAATTATGTTTTTTCAAGGATTTTGCCAAAATTTCCAAAGATTCCCTATTCAACTTACTGTCATGGCCTTCAAAAATTACCATCACTGGTAGTCTATCTAACTCAATTAATGATTGAATGAGGTCATCTAAAAGAATTTTATTGCTATCTATAAAAATATGTGTGCCGGGTCGTTGAGCAATATCAGAAGTTAATGAATTTTCTTTAATTTTTTCAGAAATTTTGTATTGATACCGAAATTTTCTATCTTGCAATAACAGTAGATTGTTTTTAGAAATTTCTCCAATGTCCTCTTCAACAATTTTTTTCAAATTTTCATTACTTGTGGTTAGGATTGAAAATAAATCTTTTTGTTCTTCTCTAATTTTTGAAATTTCTTGGTAAAAATTCAGAATTTTTTCAGAAATTTCAAAATTGTCAGTTTTGAACAAAGTAACAATTGAAAAAATATTCCTTTCAGTAAGAGAAACTGAGTAGTGCCTCGATCCGTCATTAACTATAGTACCGTCGAGCTTGGTAGTTAAAGAGATTAATTTTTCTTTTAGGCGTTTATCGAATGTAAACTCAATGACAAGTGTGTTTTCTTTGAAATTTTCGTAAATTTTTCTCACTCGTTGTATTACCCTGAAAGATTTTGACCAAACTGGAGTTTCTAAAATCTCATCAATGTCTAATTTTTGAGATTTTATATGAGAAATATTTTCTTTTAAGATTTTTAAAAGCAATTTTGATTGACTTTCTGTCAAAAAGTTGCCTTGAGTCAATTGATGGCCGAGACTTGACAAAATTCGTTTGTCTTTAGTGTTTATTTTTCCATTAAACAACTGTATATCATGAAAAATTTCAAGAAGAAGAGAATCTACAGTTTTCATAACCTAGTTTTTTACCTTTATAAGGCAGCATCTTCCATTCCTGCTACTCTTAGCTTGATAATATTACTAAGTTGCCATTGTTTTACATCAAGAGCCTTAGTTATACCAAGCCATTTGTTTCTTAGAAGTGCAAATTCGTTAATAATTTTTTCCATATCAACAACATCCGATTCACCATCGACATATTTTTCAACATCCCTACTGGTAAGTGCTCGTTGATAAGTTTCGAGATACTTTCTGAAGAGTTGACTACGCAATCTTCTAAGCTCAATATTCAAATATTCCAAGATTGCTTCGATTTCTTGAAGTTGAGCATATCTCAACTCTACGATACCGGGCATATTGGCAGCGGCTTTTTCTATATTTCCCGTTATACGGCTATCATTCCTTGCTGCCTGCAATTCAGCCTCAAAATATACCACTGCATCTGGAATATTTGAAATATCTTTAGATACTTTAGAGTACCAACTCATTTAATCCTCGTCTTCGTCGAAGTCCCAGTTATCTTCTTCATCATAACCTTCTTCGCTGTCCTGGTCGAGGTAATATTCAATGGCTTCATCTAATGCATCGTCGTAACCGATTGCTGATTCTAATGTCTTATCGCTAATACCGTGATCTGCTAGAAGGTCTACATACCTTTCGGCTAACGCTTCGTGAGACTTTTTGTCGGCATATTCTTTAAATAGCATCCAGATATCTGCAATTTGATTTTCGTTCATTCTAAAATTTCTCCAGTTTCAAGATCAATGTTAGATTTTACACTAGATTTCTTGTCAAAGTCTACCATTACCTTGTCCAGACAGCCTTCTTCATTTCTTTCCCATTCTTTACGGTAAAGTTTTGTTTCTTCTCCGGCTGACGAAACATATTTAAGTCTGTTACCATCTTTTTGAAGGAAACCTTTTTCTTCAAACAGATCAACTAAACCGCTGTATGGATTCATACCAGTTTCATAAGGAATTTTAACTTGAACAGACTCAAATGGTTTAGCATATCGAGTTTTCATAACCTTACAGGCTGCACGAATACCTCTAATTTCGCTGACTTTGTTACCATCTTCGTCCTCTTTGAGTTTTAATTTACGCATTGCTACTACAATAGAACTAGCATAGATAAATCCTTGACCTCCGCTGATCTTGTCATCCGGATCAAACATATCTTGGCTTGCGTAAGTGTGGTTTGTTGCAACAAGCCCAACATTATAACTACCAAACATGTTAACACAGTTACGAACCAATGCGGTTAAGGCTTTAGGTTTACGACCCATGTCGCCTTTTAGGTCACCTGCTTCGAATTGATTAACATCAGTCGGTGTTAACAACATACCGAGACTATCAATAACAAATAAGACCTTTGGACGGTCTTCCATAGTCTTATATTCTTTCATAAATTCGTTAATAGTCTTAGCAACATCGTCAATCATAGCCATGTTGAGTTTGAGAAGTTTATCTTCTGAAGTATCAACACCTAATGCTTCTAGCCATGCTTGATCGAGGGCATTTTCACTGTCAACTAAGACAACATAAATCCCCTGAGCTTGTGCTGCCTTGACAATGTTTCCAGAACAAATGTAAGATTTACCTGCTCCAGACTCACCTGCAAATACAGTAACCTTTCCTAGCGGGATTCCTTTATGAAAATCACTAGAAATAAGGTAATTTAGGGCATAGTTACCGGTACTAACCCAATCAGTCGGATCATTGAATCCAACTCCTAATCCGTCAATGCTCTTAGTTAGAGTCTTACGGAATTTTGATAAGTCAAATGCTTTATTAGCCATATTTTATTCCTTAATGATGACAATAGGGGCACGAGGCCCCTATTAAGTTTTGTTTATTGCTTGTTACGATTACGAATCATTGCAAGAATATCTTCTGCACGACCACTGTTTGTAGTAGAGGGCTTAGATTCTTCTTTAGGTGCAGCCGCAGTCGAAGTAACTGGTGCTGGAATTGGTTCGTCATCATAATTGTCATCACTAGCCGCAGCCTTTGAAGTTTTTGCAACTGGATCACCGGTAGCCTGGCTCATGCCTGCTGGTTTGAAATACTGCCCCCAGCGTTCCATATCAAATGGTTCGCCATCGACGCTGGCTTCAAACATTTCCTTAATGACCTTGAGTTCAACATCCCCTGGCTTCTTAGGCAGGAAGTCTTTCAAGTTGTACAATCCATGCTCGTTAAGAGCTGTTTGTTCTTCTTCGGTTAATGGACGCTCACGACGACTCCACTTACTAGTAGAGTAGTCAGCATACCCGCCTTTACTTGTTTTGATAAGTTTAAAATCAACACCGTGTAAAGTATCTGTTGGTAGATTATCCATTTCTGGATCGAGCAATGCACCACGAATCAATTGAAAGATTTGAGGTCCGATGATAAATCTACGGATTGGATTTGCTGGCTTTCCATCTTCCTTGAGGCCGTCTTCTGTGACAAAACCTTGGAACAAATAACTACGCTTTTTCCAGTATTTACGACCCATATCTTCAAGAGCAGGATCTTTAAACCATCCGCGAACTTCTGATAGGATTGGACAGGTTGCCCCATACATTTCCATGCAAGGGACTTGTACTTGAACTTGTTTATTATCAGTTTCGCCCTTGATGCCAGCAAATGGCAGTTTGATCATTGCTCGTTCGACCCAGAAAAATGTATTATCAGAGTCGCCGTCGGGTAAAAATCGGACTACGGATTCTTGTCCTTCTTTGAGATTCCAGAACGGATAGATTGAATTGTCACCACCCGATCTTTGTGAGTTGTCAGAACCACGAGATTCTTGTTCTTTTAGTTTTGCGCGAATTTCAGCTAAAGTTGCCATAATATTCTCCTATTGTTAGCCTTTAATTTTTTTTGCCTTTATTTTGTTTAGAACCTACTAAACAAAAAACGCATACTTTGTATTGTATGCGTTTTTATTTAGCTTTGCAAGACTAATCTTGCCTAAAATATGAAATTATCTTGCCAGACCGGCTAATTTTTTCATTCTGTTCATTTCACTTAGTTGATGAAGTTTCCCAATTACTTGTTTAGCTATAGGCAACACACCTTCCCCAAATTTCTTCTCACAGGCAATCAACACACCTGTTTCTCCTTTAGGAAAAGTGCCTTCTTCTTTATTAAACATTGATTTTACAAATTCAACTAACTCATTGGTTTTGTTATTGAACAAGTCTTCTGTTTTAAGTCCAGCTTTTTTAGCGGCTTCGCCTAAGGTCATTTGCTTCCCTTTAATAGTAATAACAGTTGACTCAGTAGCACCTGCTTTAATTGCTTTTGCTAATGCTTCTGCAATTGGGGCGGCGGGCATAGCAGCTGGTTCTGCTGGAGGAGTAGTTGGTTCGGCTGCGGGTTCTGCTGGTGCAGTGGCCATCGGTGCTTCTTCGGGTTCTGGGGCAGCATCCATACCACCTTCAGTGTCATCAAACTGAAGTTGACTCATTACATTAGTTCCAAGTTCTTCATCTTTCATTTGAATGTAATCTTTGAGAACATTTCTTACATCGCTCTCTGGATTAACATCTGCTAATTCTTTAAAGATGTCCATAAGTTCATCATCGGATATAATATCCTCTAGACTTTCAATGGCATTAGAACCATCTGTCCCTACTGGGAATGGCTGACTTATTAATTGATTAAGTTTTTCGATGGCGGGCCCTGTTGCATCTGCATCATCACCAAAAATATCTGCACGCTCACCGACAATACTGTTTATTCGATCTTCAAATTTAGATAATTCTGGAACTTCGTATGCCGTACTAATTTCAGAAGAGTCGTTTGCAAATTCTACTAAATCGTCGGCAGTTAATTCTTTTACAGGAATATCACTTTCATCAACTAATTTAAAAATGTATGGAAAAACATTTTTTAATTCTTCGTTAAATGTCTTAATAGTTAATCGATCAATCCAATCATTCATTAGGTCTTCTGGAATACTTACAGACTTTTGCTCAGTAAATGATTCGGCAAATGTTTCGTAATTTTTTGAAACTTGTAAATTTCTTATTTCTTTTTTAACTAGGTCAATTCTTTCGGAAACTTTATTTGTTATTGTACCCATTGCTTCACTAATAGTGTCATTTCTTTCCACATAGTGCTTAAACATTCTAAGTTTACCTAGTTCTTCACTTAGGCCAATAATATGTTGACCGATAGGATCATAAGGGGTTCCACTATGAGCCACATGCTGAGCTAATGCTCTAGCACCGTTCAAGTGTTTAAAAGGATACTTAAATCTTTCGCCGTCAACATTCTCAATATAAATGCTTTCGATCCGCTGAGCCCTACCAGCAGGATTTTCCATGTTTACAGGTGCGCTGTGCTTAACCATAAGTTTTGCTTCACCAATTTGTTGGTAACTAATCTTACTAGTACCAAACAATTTACTTTCGGTCATGTTGCCTTCTCCAAAATTCTTTTTAGACATGTATTCATAGTCTCTTTTTTCTAAATTACTTTTAGAAATATCTCGAGTATCAAAACTCATTAATTTTTGCTTTGCAAATTCTCTGAGTTGCTGTAAAAAATTAAAAAACTGATTTTTTGTATGTTCTTTTTGATTTTCTACAATATCATTTGAATATATTACTACTAGTCCGTCATCGTCGGAAATACTAATGTCAACATTACCTAATACTTTACCATTGACGGTATATTCAAATTTAAAGAATCTTGCCTGTTCTGGTTCATCGGTAACTTTACTATCTTCAGCTCCAAGTTTAACTTTAGGGAACTGGGTCCTAAGTTTTCCAAATAATTCTTTTGCAACAATATCGAGATTTTTATCCATACTGATATTTATCCTAAACTAGACGAAATAAAGATAGGCATAGGCATTTCCCAGTCTTCATCATCTATTGCTCCGCCTGTACTTATACTCTCAAACACCCTAGAATCCCAGTCGGCTAATACTTGACTCATTCTTACTGCTAATAACATGGCGCTTACTAAATCGTCTTGTTCTTCACCTTTTGCTTTAAAAGTGACGCCTTGAGCTATAAAAGTTTTAAGTTCAGAAATTAGAGGTCTACTTACAATTTCCATTTTTCCACTTTCTATTAAGTATTTTAAACGAGCACTTGCTGATATTTTTGCACCGTGTGTAGTATTAAATCCCTTTCGGAATTTGCGTACATGCCCTTTTCTAACAGGCTCACTTAAAAACATACCCCCAAAATTTTCTTCACCTAAGTCTCTAATACATACAAGCCCTGCTTCTCCTACAGTATTGTTTTCAATACTCCAGTATACATTATTTCCGTTATCTTCACCGATCGCATCTATTAGATATTTGACAACATCTTTTAGTATTCTAATTTGTCCTTGTATAGGAGTTAAATTGTGCTGCCATTCTGCTACTTGTTTAAATGTAGGCAATTCTAAAACTTCAATTGCAGCATTATTTCCGCCTGTGCCTAAACTAGGATCTAAACTAACTATGTAGATATTTTCAGATGTTGGTTTCTTGTACCATCTTACTTGCCCAACTTTAAGTAGCGGTTCTTTTCCTTCTAATTCTGAAAGTTTAATACTATTAATAAGTGTTTCATCATATACTAAGAATTCGCAATTATATTCACGACGGAATCGTTCTTCTCCAATACGACCTCTTTCTTCTGTTGCCCATGCGTCGTTCCTGTCGGGGTGTTCACTCCAATGGCATGTAAATGGAAAGAATCCGTTTACGCCAACTTCTCTTTCGTTTCCGAACTCGTCAAATTTCTTGTTAGCTTCTTTCCAAATAACAGCAAAGGTATCTTCGTCACTGTTAGGTGTTGAAGTAATAATTGCTTTACCGCCAGTTGCTAGTGTTGGGCTTATCGATGTCCAGAATTCGTCTGCAATATTAGGCGGAACGAATGCAAACTCGTCACAGTATAGTAAGGAGATAGACATACCGCGACCTGTGTTACCAGTAGTAGTTGTACTAACAATTCTTGAGCCGTTATCAAATTCTATACTCCCCTTGTTGTAGTTAATTACCCCTGATCTAATGTGATCAGGGCATAATTCATATGCATAACGAATACGCTGCATAATTTCTTGTGAGCCTGTATATTTGTGTGCTGAAATTAAAATAGTTTGATCTGGATGAAACATTGCGTACCAAAGAAGATAACCTGCTGCACAGGTAGTCTTTCCCATCTGACGAGGTAGCATGTTAATATTAAATCTATGACCGTGATATGCGTCTAATAACCTCTTCTGGTACTCAAATGGTTCAAACAACATTTTGCCTCTAACAGGATGCTGTATATAAAAGAAGTTTTCACAAAAATAATGGTATCCCTTATCATGATCTGCACATAGGGATAGATCCTGAATATGTTGTTCAGTGAAGGTTTCTTTAGTGTGCGCCTTTTTGGTGAGAACGCCGTCTAATGATTTACTTGCCATATTTTTATTTACCGAAAAAAATAGGCCCCGGAGAGCCTATTTGATTATTGATAAACCTATCAACGAGCTGGGCTTTGCTGATTAGCAAGGTCATTAGCGGCAGCAGATCGTTGCCCAATGCGTCTTGGATCTGACGAAGAAAATCCGCTCGATGCTTGGCCGGGGCCAGCATCAGATGTGCCAGGTGTTTGAAATTGTCCTGCTATCTTTTTTAATCCGGCTTCGAAGGCTCCTAAATAAGCTACATACGCATTATCTAATTCTTTAGCATCCATACGAGAAGTAATTCCTACTGTTTGAAATTTTAAGTTAGATTGTTCTAATGCTGCATTACTAGCTTCACCAGCCGCAAATTTCCATTTCTCATAAACATCTTCATCCGCAGGGCAATATTTACCGACTATTTTTTCTATACCAGAAATTAACATTTGAACAGGATCACCATACTGTGAGTTACCTACAATTTTTATATATTTAGGAGGCTCCATTTTTTTCAACACAGTATTTGTTACAACATTTACAACTCTTCGAGCCCATGGCTTTGTTGCTTCCCACCCCTTGGCATTTGCTGGAGGTGGATAAACTTCTGGCTTGGGCATCCAGCTGCTTTCTTTAATAATTTTATATTGTTGTTCTAAACGCTGCCTAATGTTTTCAACAGCCATAGGATTATCACCTGGGTTTGCCATAGCATAAGCACCCTTTGGTCTGTTTAAGTCTCCACCACCATCATAATTAATATCGGAATACATTTCATCCGGTTCGTTTCGAAATTCATCTCCGATTAATTTCATAGAATCTGTATCAGGGCCTGCCATCTTTTTAAAAACAACATCCATGTCTTTATCACCAAAATTCTCTGGGCCTTCGTCACCGGACTCGATGCTTCTTAAAATTTGCATTAGGTCTCTTATTCCACCTGCTCCACTACCATTCATGCTTACATTCATAGTAACACTGTCTGATTGCTTTGGTGCAGGCATGCTAGATCCCATGCCCATGCCACACTCTTCGACTGAACCATCTTCATGCACTTTGTATTGCTTACCGTCAACTTCAAATTCACTTTGACCCGAGTCTCGGGCAGCATCTAGCGCACCACTGAAAGCATTGCCTTCTTTTGGTTGTTGCTGGTTAGCAAGATCATTTGCAGTAGATGATCTCTGTGCTCTAGCTGCGGCTGCAGGATCTGGCATTCTAGTTTTATTAGCAAATGCGTTAGGTGCATTTGGATCTACTGGAGCTCTCATTGGCGGTTCAGCAAGATGATCAGGTTCTGGTGCTGCGGGTGCTAGAGGCTGACCGGTTAGTCTATTAGTTCCTTGCGGGGTTGGCTGACCGCCTGTTACTCTCTCATTAGTTGGCTGATCTAACTCAACCATTCTTCTCATTAATTCGTTAAAATTCATAATTAGTCCTTTTTCTTTCCACCGAATAGGCTTCTAGCAGGACCTGCTGCTGGCATTGTTTCGGCTTTTTCTGAAGGCATTTTTTTAGCTAATAGTTGATCATTGATGCCTTTTACTTGCTCGGTTTTCTTTTCTTTTCGTTGTTTAGCAAGATCTTTTAAGAAACTGCTAATATATTTTTCGCCAACTAACCCTTGATTATTTTCTTTACCGTAATCTTGTGTTAATAAAGATTCTTTTTTAGATTCTGTATCATTAACTGCATTTTCATTTTCTATTTCCCAGTTAGCTTCTTCAAGAGGTGTTCTAACTCTAATGCAGTCCCTACTAATACCAGTAGAGTTTGCTAAAATTTCGGAAACTACTGCACTAGTTGTGGGATAATCAACTTCTGCTTCAAATACAGTAACACTAGAATTTTTAATAGTTGGAAACTCTAATAAATTTGCTTGGATAGGACTAGACTTTCCTTTAGTAAATCTACTAACTTTAAATTGCTGTAAGGCAACTTCCATACAATCTTCACAATTGTCTGGGAGGTCTCCTGCAATTTTAATCTTAAATGCATATTTCTTTTCAGATGCACTTTCTAACAAGTAATCGACAAAACTTTTCATAATTTATTCCTGATACCTTATTTATTCATATTTTTAAGTTTTTCAATCAGACTGTTGCGATCTGTAACAATATACCCGTTACCCGGAATGTCAATACTATCGTCTTGATTTTGTTCTTGATCTAATTTTTGCTTTTTAAGTTGCAATTCGATCATCTTAAGTTTTTTATCAATTTTAGCTGCTTTTGCATCTATTGCATTTTTTAGCATAGTACCCGCAACTTCAAAGATTCTACCACTATATCTAGAATCTACATTCATGCCCAGATCCATTAAATCATCATAAGCATCAGTTGCTCGCTGTGCTAGTGCATCAAACTCACTATCACTAATGTCCCCTAGACCTTTTACTTGAGGTAATGCTGCTGAAATTTTATCAAATTCTTGTATGTCCCTAAACAATGGTTGAGGGTCTTCTTTTTTAGATTCTTTCTTTTCTGCATCCTTAACAATTTTCTTGTTTTCGGGCAAATTTAGTAATTCTTCAAGTTTTTTAGTCATACTGTACTTATCACTTTTTACCGGTATGGAATAGATCTTGCTCGTTAATAACTCTAAATTTTATACCGTTAGCTTTGCACCATGCTTGAGCAGCACGCCATTTTGCAACATTTCTAATATATTGAATTTGATTATTTTTATTTTTACCGACTTTTTCTCTTAGAGTTTGATTTTGTGGTTTGACTTCTATCAGTTCTACAAACATTTTACCAGTTTTATCAACATACTGTATAAAAAAATCTGGAACATAGATTGTTTGTTTTCCGGTAATAGGACATCGATAGGGAATACTGATGGCTTCACTAGCCCACTTTTGTATTGAAGGATGTGTATCACAAGTTCTCATAAAAGTAAATTCCCAGCTGCTTCTATAAGTAGGTTGTTTGTTTCCTACATATTTTTCTGGGTTTTTTATCTGATACTTACCTTGTGCAAAACGACTCATGGCCTAATGTTGCGACTTTCTGTAGTTTCTTCTACAGTTAAAATCCTATAACCTAATGTACTAGTCCTATCTCGATAAGCATTTAGAACTTCAGTAACAACTTGGCTTAGTTGTGCATCGGTTAAGGTTTTAATAGTGTCAATTAATTCAAAGACATTCACATTATCAAGACGAGCTTGATTAAGAAGAACAATACCAGTACTTCTAGCAGCTTCTTGATCGAAACCTCTCTTTAAGAAAAATCCTATAACTGCATCAATTTGATTACTAGGGAAAGTTATCTGATGTCTAAAATACTTGTCAAAAAAACTTTTAACTTCTTGACTACTGTCTGTATTTTCTTGTGAGGGTAAATTTGTAACTGTCATGGACCACCTCCAAATATATTTCGCTGTGTTGCTACGGTGGTATTTATTGGATTGTTAGTCGGGAAAGTTACATTTTGTATACCGCTTAGTCCTATTCTTGCAGCAGTGTTAATACCTTTTAGTGCAATGTTTGTTGCTTCTGCTTTTATGCCTTGGCTTGTTAAGCTCTTAGCATTTTGATAAGTGTTTACCGCAGTAATAGCAGTTGCAATAAAATTTGCAGGACTTTCAAATGCACGACCGGATCCCAATGCTCCGAGTACTGCTTCTGCTCCAGCTAGTACTCCTGATTGCCCAAATAATGTTCTTGTACCGCCGCCTAACAGTGATAAAGGGCTCGGTAGTGTATCATAGTGATCTTGTCCAAATCCTGGAGGATTCCCTTGTTGTACATAACCGCTGTTATATGTTACAGCTTCATAGGCCAATGTCATAGCCTGTTCTGATGATTGATTCGAACTTGAATCTAAACTATCGTGATTCCAAGATGTTATTGTAGGATTAATTAATTTGTAACTGTACCACGCTCTCTTTGCTAGTTGATAAATTGTTATATCACTAAAGAAAGGAATGCTACTGTTATTGTCTAAACCATACTTTCCTCTTAAGAAACTCGGTGATAACATGGCTGTTCTGTTGTATGCGCCGGGCACATTAGCAGCAGTAGGGTCTCCATAGTAGTAACCAAAATAGTTTTGCCATAGTTGGCCTACTACTCCAAGGTTATCGTCGTGAAATCTAATCTGTATAGGATTGTAATCTAGTTTAACCTGTACTACTTTTTTTCTATTATATTGATTAAGGGTGTCAGTTTGTACTGTAAACTTTGGCAGTTCTGCACTTTTAACCAACATGTTAATTTCATTTTGATGTTGATACTTAAAATTTAAACTTTTTAAAGCATTTGTGTTTATGTTAAAACTTACATGATATAAAAATTTAAATTTTGGTGCTAGACGCATGTCTGCGTCGGCATGTAGTCTTGATGCGTGTGCGAAGTCTCCTAGATTTCCTCTAGGATTAGTAACTCCGGCTACAAGTTGGTTAACAAATTTGCTTGTCATATAATTATTTAGTTAACGGCAAAATATACGCAGTTAATGAATAATCACAAAAAGAGGCTCATTAGAGCCTCTTTAATTAAGCGCCGGTTGTGCCGCCGCCTGTAATACCTGTACTTACTGCTCTTCCTACATTTGTTCCAACGCCTGTATTACCAGGTGTTTGAATAGCATTATCGTACTTGATACTCATTTGAATAGTTACAGCAGCATTTTCGCTGTAGCTTAGGTTTTGATAGTTAACATTTTCTAAATAGCAACCATATAGTTCCCATGTTTCTAATGTTGATGCTGCAAAGTTTCCGTTGCCGCCGTCTAAAATTTCAATCTTAGTTGTAAATTTATAATCAATACCACTAGCTGCACTAGCTTGCTCTAAGAAGTCAAATTGTTTTTGTAATTGCTCACCAACTAATTTGCTGACTGCGCCTGTTACATCGTCTCTAACATTAAGAGCCACGGGGCTCCATGTATGCTTACCTGCTAGATATACTCTAGAGTTGTAAACATCGACGGTAATAGGATCAAAAGCAATAGTCGGTCTTGCAATATCAACAACTTGTTTTGTTAATTCAGTTGCATTACCAGCAGTAACGCCAAAACCAATTAATGTAACTCTAAAACGATATTTTAGTTTAGGCATTAACAAGCCTTGAGGCTGCTGTCCGTCAACTGGTACTGTAAATTTAGTTAATGATGCAATTGCCATGTTTATTTTCCTCTTTTAATATAGGATTAACCTAACGCTTTAATTTCGCCAGTATTCTTTAGGCGTAATGGAATGTAAATGAATTCCACAGCCTTAACCGGTTCAATTGCGATGTCTAAGTACAACTCGTTGCGGTCAATTCTTGCTGGAGTGTTATTTGATTCGTCGCAAACTACAACATAGTCGTATAACGCTCTTTGTCCAACTAACTCTAACATTAGGCTTTCAGCAGCAGATCTAATTTGATCTCTAGTGATAGAATCGTTAGGTTCAAAAATGTATGGCTTAGCAAGGGCATTTAATTGTCTTCTTAGGTAAACAACTAGGCGAGCAACATTAATTCTGTCTAACGCACTTGCGGCTCTTGCACGAGTATATTGACCGTAGTTAATTAAACCAGTTCCAGTAATAAATGTAATTGGGTTAATTTTAACGCTGGCCATTGTATCTCTTTGTCCAACATTTAATGCAACACTTGTAAATTCGCCTTCGCTATTTACATAACCTACTGCGGTTGCATTTGTGATACCGCCACGGCGTACACCAGCAGGTGCAAACCATGGATAAGCAACTTGATCGTTTAGAGCGATAGTTCTTAAAATCATGTGACTTGGCGGAACAACAACATTGTTACCAAAGTTGTCGCTAGTAAAGCCCCATGGATAGAAGAATCCTAAGTATTCGTCTGAGCTAACTAGTCCGTCGTCATTATCCTCTAGTGCTAGTCTTGCATTAGTACCCCATGCTAACATAGATGTAGCATCTGGTGTTAGTCTTGCAGGCGTATCTGCAACTACAAAAGCTGTTAAACCACGATCATAGTTTAGACTTACTAATTCTCCAACTAGTTCTGGATATCCTGGGCAAGCGATCAAGTTAAACACACGACTTTCTTCGTCACGAATATCTTGGTTACTGTTTACCAATGCTTGTAGAGCCTGTACAACAACTTTACGCTGTGCCTTTCGACCAAATGTACCAGAACCATCATCTTGGTTGCTAGACACTGTTACCCAACGATGTGGATAGTAGTCAACCATGCTCTCGTCGCCGTTTCTTGTATTGTCAGCATCAACATCAATATAATTTTGTTTGAATTGTTTGACATTAAAGCCGCTTCTTCTCAAGTTCCATAGCAACATACCTTTTGGATATAGAGCCGGATCGGGAGCATCTGGATCTAGGTAATCGCTTACTAATAGGTCTTCGATAGCACCAGCTTCGTCACTGTTTGCACCTGCTGTATTGTAACGAGCATCTGCAAATAGCATACCATCTTCTGTGCTTTGATCACTAGTATCAACTACAAACCACTTTAAAAGATCCTTGTTATATTTGTAAACTGTTGGGAAGTTTTCTAAATCGCTAGTATCAACCCATAAGTCGCCTGTTTCTAAATCTGTGCCATCACTTTGAGTCTCTGGCTTAGATGCAGCAACAATTGGTCCATTTGGATCAGTTAACGGTAATTCGTTTTGATAGCCGACCCAATCAGATCCGTTATGGATCATAATATCAACTTCGTCAATGACAGAACTATACCATAATGTACCATCTGCTGTTAAATTGCTTGGAGGATTGCCGCCGGCTGCATAAGTTAGAGGCTCCCATAGGCTAGCAACAAAGTCGTGGGCACCGTCGTCATCATTGTACAAGTTAACAGTTCCGGTGCCGTCTTCTGAGTTGTATGCGGCAAACCCAAGAGCTAATAACGGATCATTTGTTCCGTCAGTTAGATGAATTTCGCCACCCAATTCGTGTGTTAATACTAGTCTGTTTTGACTGTCAACGCTAGCTTCAACATTTACAAGTCCTGCAATGTTAATTGCGGCTGCAACAGTCGCAGCATTAGCAGTACTTGGACTTGTAATAGTAAATGCTATAGTAGTTGCGCTTGGAAGATTAGCATCACCTTTTAAACTTTCTGTAATTGAGAAATTGTAAGTAGTGCTTTCACCGCTAACTGTAAATGTTAAGTCGTTATCAGGACTTAAACCGCCTAAGTCAGTTCCTAGAATTTTTAACTGATTTCCTGCTGCATATCCGCTGCCACCACTAGTTACTGTAATAGTAGTGTTTGAGCTAGTATAAGTAGTTCCAGTTCCAGTTTTTGTAACACTAAACACTGCTCCAGAACCTGAACCACTAACATTAGTAGCACTTAATGAAGTATAAGTTGCGGCTGCTGAAACACTTGTACCAGATGGTGTAGTAACTCCTGTGAGTGTTCCTGGAGTTCCTGCAAATGTACTTGCTGTAACTTTAGAAGATCTAATAGTTGTTGGAGCAGCGCTCTTTCTTCTGTAGATCTTGAAGTCACCCTCGTTTGCTTCTTGAACATCATATTTTACAAAAAGCTGGCCGGCTGCTAGGTTAGTACCGCCGCCTGCTCTATCTAATTTTTCTAAAGCAACTAAAGAGTTAGCATATAACGGTGCAGTTACTTGTTCAAATTCTTTAGTAGTGCTGTTATAACGGCTTACTCTCCAACGAGCACCTAAGTTAGGCTCAGTAGTTTTAATCCATACAGATCCTGTAGGTGCGTTAAGAGCAGATGCCTTCCATTGAGGAACATCTGTGTGTGGTTGAATTGCAAATTCTAATGTACCACCGTCCCACGCACTTGTACCTAATTTGACCCAAGTTCCACTTGAGTTTCTATACCAAACACTCATTGGGTGCTTGTCGTTTAGTGTTTCATCTGCATAAGATGAATCTCTTGTTGTTACTACTGCATAACTACCATTCTTGCCAACACTAGCAGCAGGGCCGCCTGTTCCTTGGTCAATTTGAGTGCTGTCTGTAATAACTAGAGGTACTTTGTTAGTAAAAGTCTGACCGCCTGTTGTTGTTGCAGGGTCGCCATTCCACTCAAAAATACCCCACTTGGTGTTGTCAGTATCTAACCAGTATGTTCCATTATTTGGCTCAGAGCTTGGAGCGTCTGCTGATGCATTAAGTTGATCTAAATCAAGATCTGCACGAACAACAAAAGCACGGTTGCTTACGCCAAGTAAACTATAAGCTGCCTGTAAACCATATTCGTTTTGTTCTCCAGCGTGGATAGGATTGTTATTACTATCTGTTTTAAATGCTGGATCACCGAATGTGTCTACAAGATCCTTCTGGCTTGTCATTAAATAAACTTGGCCGGCGTTAGCCTTTAATGTACCTGGGGCTGTTCCGTCCCCTGCTCCGTTGGATTTGTTTTCAGCAGTAGCAACAACGATCAATGGAACGGTGCCAGGTTCTGCTGGTGTGTAAAAACTTTCGTCAATAACTTTGACTTCTACGCCTGGTGAACTTAATGCCATATTAGCTTCTCCTAAGGGTTCTTGTTCTAATATTATTTAGCGTATTTTTTTAAAATGGACTGGTTATATACCCTGGAAAAGGGGCTGAAAAGGTATGCATAAATACTTTTATGCCAAGACCATTATGTATTTGTGGGTTTAGACCAGCGGCCGTTAACTATCGTAAGAACGGTAGAGTCTATTATAGAAAAAAATGCGAAGCTTGCCTCAAAGGCGGCGTGTTGTCAGGTATACCCAAATGGTATCAAGACGGATATCGAATGAAATCAGCCTGTGACATTTGTGGATTTAAATCCAAGCACAAAGAACAGTTTAATGTCTATCACATTGACGGCAATCTTAATAATAGTAAAACATCAAACTTAAAAACAGTCTGTGCAAACTGTCAAAGAATTTTAGCTAAAGAAGGCCTCAAGTGGACTCGTGGGTCGCTTCAACCAGATTTTTAATTTGATTAAAAAGTTCATCCATAGATCCATTGTTATCAATAATAGCGTCAATATTGCCACCTACCCACGCTGTTTCGCTAGCGTGAATCCCTAGCTTTTCCATACGAGTTTTACTAATTAACCAACTCATATTGGTATTTCCTGCGTTCATATTAACAGCATCTTCGTACCATTCAGGTTCAGGACCGCGTTTGACTCTTACTACTAATCCGCCGGCATTATGAATTGCTTTAATTTCATTAGGGAAGCGTACATCACTAATAACAATATTATCTGTAGTTTTACGCATCTTATTTTCTAAGCTGGCAATCCAAATATCGTCATGGAAAGCATTTCTACAGACTTCGGTGCCCCATTGCTGTAGTATCCATCTTGGAGTGAGATTTGGCATATCAAGACGCTCTGCCCACCAGGTATCCACTTGTTCTCGCCACTCTCGAGCTTCTTTGGTTCGACCTTCTAGTAAGGTTCGGTCCCATCCAAATACTGCGGCTACAGCATCCTTAAGAGTATTTGCAAAACTATCTCTACGAAATCCATGCACATTAACAAGATAATCGGCAGCAGTATCTTTACCTGAACCAATGAATCCAACAAAGCCTATAATCATAGTATCTCCCAGTGATACTATATATTACTATCGTAAGAGTATTATGTCAAGACTGATTATATGCCATATTTGTTGCGTTTTGGTTTAGCAACCGGGCTTATTTTATTAACTGTTTCGAGTTCTTCGCTATTCATATTACCATGATTTAAATCATCATAGTCGGCACCTGCTGCCTTATATGCCATCTTTAGCATATCAGCTTCTTCTTGAGTATAAGGAAAACTGGCCTTTTTCTTTCCTATCCAACTTTTCGAATCAATATCTGGTAGAGTTTTACCGTCAGTACTAGCTACTGCCATACCTACCCTAAACTGAACATAGTCACTGTTAGCTCGTTCTGCATCACTGTATAGATGTACGCCGCGGGTAGACTGATTTTGCCGCTTGGTCATCTTGGCTTGCTTAACTTTGGCTTCGTTAATAATTTCGTAGACTTTCATGTTTAACCAATTACAAATGTCATAGGCGTTCCGCCAGATACTAAATTTTCTAGTTCTTTTTCAAGTTTTTCAATTTCTTCTTTGCTAGCTGCTTTTAAGTCGCTACCATTTAGCTGTGTACCGCCCTGTGGGCCGGCAATTTGAGCAAATTTACTTCGGGCTTCGCCTAAAATACCTTTACATATTGCTAAAGAATAATCTTTAATCCACTGGCCAGCATACAAGTCTTTAATTAGAAGATAATCTGGTTTGTAATTATGGCAACGCAACATTATTGTTTCGCCCTCAGTGAATGGCCTTTGCAAAATTCGTAACACATGACTGTGTTCTATCCACTGAAATTCAATGTATGCTCCAAACATACGACCTACCAATTCTTGATATTGAGCAAACATCTCGTATGTTGCAATTCCTCCTAGCATAGTACTATTAAGAAGATATGTGTTAGTATAAGCTAAGTTAAACGGCTCAAAATTGGTGCCGGTACCCCCGCCAGTTCTAGATCCTAGTGTTCTACGAAATACGCTCTGTACAAAAATAACTTCGTCTGGTAATTTGTAGTCATTTTTATCCTTTTCTAACTGCATGAACATGTAGCTTTCTTCAACTGCATGATTACTTCTTTGTCTAAATTTTGCTATTGTTCTACTTAAAGCAGTCTCGTAGTGAATTGGGTCTAACTCAACATCAATCATACCGTCACCTAGCATAGTGCGGCAATAATCGTATACTTTTTGTCTTTCTGCTTGAGGATTTATATCGGACATTTGGATCTCCCATTATATTTATCGATAAATATTGTACTATGCCACGATTATCACTTTACCGTCCAGAAAAAGGCAACGACTATAAATTTATAGATCGGCAAGCCAGCGAAATGTTCCAAATTGGGGGTACTGACTTGTATGTACACAAGTACATAGGAGTCAATACAGATGAAGAAAATGCAACTGCTGATCAGCCCCATTATGATGCATTAAAAGAGACAAATATACAAGACCTATTATTGTTAGAAAATCGTGATCGAAAATACGACCCTAGTATATACAAAGTTCGTGGCGTCTATAATGTACAAGATATAGATTTTAACCTAAGTCAATTTGGACTTTTTATTGATAACGATACTCTGTACATGACTATACATATTAACGACTTTATTAAAACTGTTGGTCGTAAACCATTAAGTGGTGATGTTATTGAAGTTCCGCACTTAAAAGACGAATTTGCACTTAATGATTTTGATGTAAGTTTACCAAGATACTTTGTTATTAGTGATGTTGGTCGTGCAGCAGAAGGATTTAGTCCTACATGGTATCCTCACTTGTATAGGTTAAAACTTACAAAAATAATGGATAGCCAACAGTATAAAGATATATTTGATCAGAAGATTGTAGATCCTGTTACAGGCGAAGAAACAGAAACAACACTTAAAGATATTTTAAGCACATACAACAAAAACTTAGAAATCAACGATTCTGTTTTAGCCCAAGCAGAGGCCGATGCTCCTCAAAGCGGTTACGAAACTCAACACTTTTTTACTCTAGCAGTTGATGCTAGGGGGAATGCTGCTTTAATAACTGCGGACGATTCAACTAGTCCACCCGATGCATCAAGTACTAGTCTCGATGCCAGTAGGATCATGGATAGGCCAAAACGAGACGGATACCAGGGTTATCTAACAGGAGATGGTGTACCACCAAACGGAGTAGATTTTGGTCATGGTATTTCTTTTCCGGCAGGCCCTATTGAAGGCGATTATTTCTTAAGAACAGATTTTATGCCTAATAGACTTTATAGATTTGACGGATCTCGATGGATTAAACGGGAAGATGCTGTAAGAACTACTATGACTAACACTGATACTAGAACAACTTACAAAACTTCATTTATTAATAATAATCAAAGAACTGGTGTTAATCTATTAGGCAGTGACTTGTTTAATGTTTCGTCAACTGCTACTAGCGTGCAGACTACATACACTTATGTAGAAGGAATGTATGCTGTTACTTCAATATCAGGAACACCTTTTATGGCCGCAGAAGTTACAAATGGAGCTGGCGGCAAGGCCCTAATTACATTTAATGAGGTTCCGGCAGGATCGCAAATTGAATGGAAATTATACTCTAGCTCAGTAGAACAAAAAGTAGCTCTTTCTAAAGCTCTTAAACCTAAGGCAGATTTATAATGCAATTTTTTTATGATGGACAAATAAGACGATACCTTCTACAAATTATTAGACTTTTAAGTAACTTTGTAGTTAAGTATGGAGATGGTACTTTAGTAAGAGTACCTGTAATGTACGGAGACTCTGACAGACAGGTAGCATTTATTACTGGACAAAATAGTGAAAACATTGTGCAGAGTGCGCCTAGAATTGCTGTATATATTACTGACTTAGAATTAGATACATCAAGATTAGGTGATGCAACTTATGTTGGAAAAATTAATATTAGAGAACGAGCCATAGACGACGACGGTCTTACTTACAACAGCGCCCAAGGAAACAATTATACTGTTGAAAGATTGATGCCAACACCGTACAAAATGACAGTAAAAGTTGACATTCTAAGTTCTAACACTGATCAAAAATTACAAATGCTAGAACAGATTTTAATGCTGTTCAATCCTAGTTTAGAAATTCAGACAACAGACAATTATGTTGATTGGACTAGTTTAACTGTAGTCGACCTAAGTGATGTAACTTTTAGTTCTAGAACTATTCCTACAGGAACTAATGTTGAAATAGATATTGCATCATTAACTTTAATAACTCCAATCTATATCAGCCCGCCGGCTAAAGTCAAGAGACTGGGCGTCATTACCAGTGTTGTTACTAGTATTTTAGGTGGTATAAATGGAAATGACGATTCGTATGTCGATGGGTTTGGTGCTGACAATAATATGACTTATGCTGATTTAACTACTAGTAGTCCCTACCTAAGTCAGGCAGTAACTATTGGAAATTATGATATAGAAGTATCGGAGGGCCAAATTCGACTTATAAGCAGTGAGGGAGAATACCTTGCTTGGCAAATGTTAATTCAACAAAATCCAGATGTTTATAGACCAGGGTTGAGTAGAATTTATCTAAGACAACCGGATGGAACTTATGTTGTGGGATTTGTTACAATTAATCCGTTAGACGAATCTCTAATGGTTGTTAATTGGGACACTGATACATATCCTACAAATTCTACTATTAGTTCTGCATATCGAGCAAGTTTAGGAACATTTGATGCTATTATTGATCCGCAAAAGACTAAACCTAGTAATGTAGTTCCAGGAACAAGATATTTAATTTTAGATGACATTGGCGGCGGGGTAAGAGATACTCTTGTAACAGATAAACTTACACAAAAAATCAACACAAATATTTTACATAGAAAAGTTAATGATCATAAAGTATTTGTTAATAGCATCGAAGTTGGCAGTGGAAGTTTAAGGATTCCGGATAATATCGATAACGGAAATTATGTGATTACACTTGATACTCCTGTGCCTTATGACAACGAAATATCGTACGAACTTTATATGAACGAAGATGGTCCAGATGCATGGAAAAACAGTGACGGTAGTGACTTTATTGCTGAAGCAAATGATGTCATTGAATGGGACGGAGCTAAATGGAATATTATGTTTAGTGCCGGCGAAAGTGCAGATTTATTAATTTATTTGACAAATCTATTTACTGGCACACAGTATAAGTGGAACGGAGTAAGTTGGAGCAAGAGTTTTGAGGGCGAGTATCGTAGAGGAGAATGGAGAATTGAACTCTAAAGATCGTATTGTATGCAGCGGTGCATTGTTTTATAGCAAAGATACTAAAAAATTTTTACTACTTCAAAAAGCTCATGGAAAGCACCAGGGAACTTGGAGTCTAGTAGGTGGTACAAATGAAGATACTGAAACACCTTGGCAAGGTCTATTAAGAGAAATACAAGAAGAAATTGGCGCTGTTCCAGAAATTATTAAAACTATTCCTCTTGAGACTTTTGTAAGCAATGATAAAGTTTTTAATTTTCACACTTATCTATGTGTAGTAAAAACTGAATTTATTCCTAACCTAAGCAATGAACACAGTGGCTGGGCTTGGGCAACCCTAGAATGGTCTCCAAAGCCCTTACATCAGGGGTTGCGTAATAGTTTTTCCAGTAAAATTGTTAGAACAAAATTGCAGACAATTTTTGATTTAATAGACTTAATTTAAGCATAGGTTGCATTTGGTGTGTACCAAAGTGTTGGGCTACATGCAATATACTCTAGTCCAGAACCAGCCGACAAGGTTACTCCGGCATTTGTAGATCCGCTGTTAATAGATCCTCCCGAATTAGGATAAACTGTAATATTGCTACCTAAGTTGTTACGAACAAATACCCGCTCGCCGCCTACTGGCACAGGTAATAAAACACCGCCACTACCACTGGTAATTAAATTAATTTGTCTAGTTAATAATGTAGCAGTTGCTTGAGTGCTACCTGCTGCTGCTACTGATGTGCTGTTACCAAATGCCACAAATCCATTAAATTGCCCTAATCTAATAAGACCTGCATCGGTTACTTCAATAGTAGGTACTCCAGACACATCGTTAACACTAAAAATTGTACCGGACATGCTATTTGTTATTGAAAATAACTGTCCTGCACTGCCTTCAAAACTTAAAGTTCCGCTGTTAGACGGATAAACTCTTAATGTAATATTTTGTGCGCCAGTACTAGCATCTGCGCCGCTAAACACAATCTTAGGATCTTGTGTACTATCGCTTCTTGCTGGTGTAATAACTATATTTTTATCTGAATGTGCCATGTTTTTCTCTCAAGTTATTTATATTCCAAATCTGCCGCGTAATGCTGCAAAGTTTTGTTTAACATCGCTAGCAGTTAATGCTCTGGTGTAGACTTTAGCAACATTTACTGTTCCGTTTATATAAGAATAGTTTTCAGTTCCGCCTCCGTCTACCTGAGGTCGATTAATTCCTATATTACCTGCGCCAGCTGCATTACCTGCATTATAATCTAAAGTAGCACTAGTAGTAGAACTATAAAGATCGCCATTGATATATAAATTTAAAGTTCCCGCAACTTGGTCGTTAGTTACAACTACATGGTAATATGTATTGGTACTCATAGAATATAATCCTGTATTTCTATAAGCATCATCACCCCTTATAAATCCGTAAACCTGCATAGATGTTCCGGTACTGTTTCCTGTCCAATATATTGCAGTTCCAGAATAATAAGTAGCTCCTAACACTACTCCTTTTCTAGTAGTACTACCGTAGCCGTTAGCTGGTGCTGCGGTAGGAAATGCTGTAATTCTCATCCATACTTCTAATGTAAAACTAGATTTAGCAGCCAGTGTTGTTAACGGTAAGTTTGTATTAATAGTACTTGCACCAGACTCGCTTAATGTTGCCGAAGTATTTGTATAAACTAAGTTGCTAGGTGTGCAAACATAATTACCAGTCAAATCTATTATTTCTTGTGTGCTTGTTCTTGGTATATCTGAAGAACTATATTCACTAATTGTAGATCCAACATATGAAGATATTTCTGCAATATCCCAAGCATACATAGTTGGGCCGCCGCCGTCGAACCAGTAATAATTAGTTCCAGCTGTTTGTGTGTTAGCAGTAGTCCAATCAAACTTTTGCCAAGTTGCTCCTAGATTAAATGAAGCTCCTGAGCTATTACCGTTAGTCCATCTTGAGAAATCTATTCTTGTTCCTACGGCGTTAGGTGTTGCTGCTCGATACCAAAAACTCGTTGTATAATTGTTGCCAGCAACCCATGCAGGATAAACTCCGTATGCTATTGCGTCTTTGACACCATCTGGTCTATAATAATACATTCGTAGACAGTCATGAATTTTTCCACGATGATTAAATCCGTTAGGAATAACTTGTTTAATAAGTCCGGCATTAGGTAAGTGAGGAGGTCCCCACCAGCTAGTCGGAAAACTAACAGAGTTTATACTTATTCTAGTATCGTTATGTATAGAATCTAACACTGACAATCCGGCTGATCCGTCTTGACTGCCGTTATATGAGTGTAAACTAAAAGTTGTACTAGACCATTTTCTTACAACATAATTAGTTCCGGCGGTTACACCTCCGCCAGTAGTCTGAGGTGTAACTACATCGTATGTTCTCAGCGGATGGGCTGTTGCTGTTGTAACCATATTGCCAGATACTAGTGCAATTGCTCCTATACTAAAATAAGACCCCCCATTATACTGATTAGTATTATAGGTTCCCCAGCCGTTACCGATTGTTGGCCAACCATGCACATTTCCACTGTACACTAAATTTGTAGAAGCAGATCCTTTAAAGGATCTGGGATTATCCATATCTATATGAAATATTAAATTTTGGCTAGTTGCAAGGCCGGTTCCTGCGCTCATAATCCGTACCTTCCTCTCAATGAATTAAAATTCTGTCTAACTTCAAAATCAGACAGCGATCTGTTATATGATTTAGCTGCGGCAATTTTTCCATTGAAATAATAGTTGTCGTTTACATTGCCTCCGAACCTAATACTTGAATTAATTTCTTGTAAAAGTGAGTGTCCATTTCCTGACTGTGCGTAAGTTGTAGTTTTTACACCGTCGAGCCATATATCATAACTTCCGCCGTTCCAATTGAAGACTACATTATGCCATCCTACTGCGGCAGCAGTTTGGTTATAAGTTGCAGAGTAAGTAGTTGCTGGATTATAGGTCCAAATATGTATAGCTTCATTGGTCATACTACCTGTCCATGCACCAAAGTTTACCCCGAGAGTATTTAAGCCGTTAAATTGAACTAGGCTTTGATATGTCGTAGGGCCACCGATAGAAGTGTCGTTATTTGGAATTGCATTATTATTGTAGAACCATATGTCTAAGCAGTGCATAGGAAATCGACTGTTTGGTGTATATGTTATATAATTTCCACTACCATTAAAACTAAGAGTTCCGTCACTGGCATAAGTTACACTGTTTAAATTTACTGTGCCGTTTCTTGCCATGTCTTTTAGTGCAGTTGTTTGACTTCTAGTAGTTCCTACTGCTGGCCAGAATCTTGGATGCAGACTGGTATAATTTCCTGCTGCAATTAAGACTTTTGCAATATATAATCTGTTCCATGTTGCGTATTGGTACATCCAACAACCTGTGTTAAATGTAGCTGCGGTTGGTTGGCTAGTAAAAGTATTATATGCCCAATACCAACCGTCGCCTAAATGTGTTTCACTACCAGTACTATGTACACCAAATTCTGTTAAGTATGTACCCGAAGAATTGTATTCATAGTGATACATATAGTTTGGGTGTGTATATCTATTAACACTTTTATAAACTATTGCATAGGTGTATACTGTACTACCGCTAACAGATAAACTATTCCCATACCTATAAGGACTAGGACAGCAACTACCCGAGCCACCACCATAGTCATTATACATATCAGTATAACTGACATCCATATAACCTAGAGTTGGTATATAACAGCGCTCTGTTCCCGGAACCATATGAAATAGTGCAGACGAAGTGTTGTATTGAGGAACTAATTCGCTTGCAACATTTCTAATAGCGGGTCCTTCATAAGAAGAAGGTGCGCCTATGTCAAAGTTAAAAACTAGGCCGTCTGTAATTATATTAGTATTATTACCGATACTCATATACCAAACCTTCCTCTAAGTGAGTTTGAAATTGACAATACTGTTGAATCATCAAGGCCTGTGTTATACATAGAAAAATAAAGTAATTTTCCGTTCCATGAAGCGTATTCGTCTACATTAGAAATATCGGCTGTTGCAGAGCCTAAGTTAATATTTCCTGAATAAGTTGTATTGTTAATATAATTAACACCATTCATGAAAATACTTCTATCGTATAATCTTGACCTAAAAGTCCATACTCTAAAATTTCTCATGTCTGATAGCGTAAATGTATATTGTGTTCTTTGGTCAGCATTACAACAAGTTGATTGATCAAAATACATAGTATAGTTTGACCAGCCCGGATGTAAAAAAATTCCTCTGCTGGTACTAGATCCATTTTTACCGTTGGTGTTATAAAATTTAAAAGCACCGTTTGAATTATCTACATCAGTAGTTGAAATCATAAAAATAGTATAACCTGTGCCGTTGTTAACATTAAAACTATTTGAAGCAGGTCCTGTAGCTCGTCTGTCAACTGTTGAGAAATATGATGCATTACTACTTCTAGTAAACACAGGAGTTGTCTGCCAAGTAAAATGTCTGTTATACCCACTGACATCATACCAAGTGCTTTCAGCATTTTTTAACAAATCATCTATAGTTGGCTCTGTTCCGTCTATTAAATCTATGCGTGGCTGATAAAACTGAAGTCTACTAGTTGCATCAGGGCAGTAATAATGATAAGTTCTATGAAGACCTTGAGTGCTATTTGCACTCCATTTTAAATCTCCTGATCCTATATTACACCCGTTGACATCACCAAATCTTCCAGTTGTGGTGTAGGTGCCGCTATCTGGATGTCTTCCTGTATAGGTTGTATTGTAAGGATATACATGGCCTACAACTAAGTACCACTGATTTTGTGTCATCCACGAAATATTTCTACAATCCCAATATGCGTTACCTTCAACTGCACTGTTGTCTGTTCTTCTAGAACCGTCACCGTTGGCATACATTCCAAAATAAAATGTTCCGCCTGTGGTTGAACTTGTTCGCCTAACCCATACACTAAACCTATATAGCTTACTTCTATCTATATTAATCCAATCGGTATTCCATCCGCCGTCTGCATCTGTAGTCCCGGTTGGCCTTGTTTCCCAAACAATATTATTGTAACCCCAAGGATCGGCAGCCGATAATCGCTCGTTTTCAACTGTACTACCGTTAGCACCGTAGCCTGAGGCGCCACCGGATCCAGCAGTCCATGAATCCCAATTAATTAAACTTCGTTTACCATTATAACTTCTTCTGTTGCTAGCATCTAACAACAACTGTAAGTGTCCGGTAGGTATTGATGTGTTATAGTTAATTGACATGTTACCATTTTCCTATCGGACATTCTTTAAACTTCATATTAGTTATAACTTCGATGGGACAAACACAAACATTACAAGTTTTATTTCCAACTGTCGAAAGTTTATCGCAGCTATTACAAATTTCAGTTCGTGTCTTTCTTGTTGTTTCGTCGACAAATTCTTCACTAGTTACTATTGATTCATTACCAAACATAATATTTGCCAGTGATAAATTTGCGCCAACAGACTGACAAGACTCATGCAAAGTTAAATACTGCCCTCTACGAAAAGCATCTATTGCCTGACTTGCTAATTCGTAATCTTGATTAGTCATCAATTTCTACCTTTAAATTGTCAACATCTTTACGCTCGCCATACACTGTGTAAAAACATTTAATAGGTTTGCCTGTTTCATTAACAACATACACACAGTTATCTTCAATACGATCAACATATAATTGTTGTCCTGCACCAGCAGGTGTTAGATTAACAGTAATGCTATCACTGTGAACAAGTCCTACCCAGTAGTCTGGTAACTCAATTACTGACTCTGCTTCTAATTTACCGCGAACATAAACACCATTTTCTGGACCTTCTAGACAGGCATATTGTAACTTCATGCCTTCTTTAGTTGGATGGTCAATCAAGAAGCTCTTAGTTGTCGCAGTTAATAGTCCAACTACATCAACACCGGCACTATTAGTTGATAATCGAACATTACCGTTGTATCTTAAGTCAACATATCTAGTTGTTCCAAAACCTTGGCCGTAAATCATCCATTGATTGTTGACATCGTCATAGATACCCCAGTCATTACCACCATCGTGCATGAATACGCAACGACCATTAATACTGTAACCTTCCCATGAGTTTTTACCACTACCGTTAGTTTGCACACTGCCATAGTCGCCGCTAATACCGCCCACGCCAATTGCAAACATTGATTCGTTAGCATCGTAGAATTCCGTATGGCTGTCATTTGCATGTCTGATTGCCCAGCTGCCGCCTTCGTCTAATAAACCGACTTCATTGCCAGTAGTCCAATATAAGTAACCTCTGGTAGTTCCGCTGGTTCTTAGTATTAAACCACCAGTACCAGTTACATTAAAATAATGATAGTTGCTGGCAGTATTGTCATAGTATGGTGCTGCTAAACTTGAACTCCACTGTATATAAAATTTGTCAGTTGATCCTTCTTGCCAACGAATATATGGGTTAGTTGAACCATTTAGAACAATTTTAGCATCACCTGAGCTACCAACTGTTAATCTATAAGAAGTGTTTGCGCCGGCTGCAATGCCAAGATAATTGGCAATGTAAACACCGTTACTAAATTCACTACTGTTGTTTAATCTCAAATATCCGTCGTTGTAATCTGCGGTAACTGCTGCTCGACCATTGAAACTTATACCTCTGTCATCATTTGTTGAACTAGCGGTAAAATCAAGTGCGTCGCTTGTATCAACACTGATCTGTACAGCAGAACTTGTACCAAATGTAGCTGTACCGCCCGATGCTAGAGTTAATGCTAGGGTTCCGTTAATTGTTGGATTATTTCCGCCAGTAGTTGCATTGGTCTGATTAACAACAAATTTTAAATTACCGCCTACTGCTGTTTTACCACCGATGACAAAGTTGTCACCGTTATTACCAAATTGTATAAAATTCCAACCGTGGTCTGAACTGTAACTATCTGAAGTGTCGTATCTTGCTCTAATTACAGATCCGGCAGCATTTGTTACACCCGATGCTGTAAAAATGCCGCCTTTAAAAAATACACTGTTGCCACCGTAGCTATAATCAAACACAACAGTCCTAGTTCCATTGTCCATTCTGTAAAAAGATACAAAATCTGCGGTTTCTCCAGAGGCAAATGAAGGACTGCCGTCACCGTTGTAAGAAACACCACCTCCATACGCACTACTCTGTCCTACAAATACATATCCTGTACCTTGACTTGAACCGTATGCTTCAAATCCTGCTGTATTACTATCGCCGGCTAGAGCTCTAATAAAAGTGTTAGCTGCTCGACTAACACTGCCTGCTGTTATATCTGTAGTAGCTGCAATACTAGTTCCGCTAGTAATAATACCTGTAGTAGTAAAATCTCCTGCATCAAGATCAAAAATATGTCTCGATGTGCCGCCACCTACAAATTGTATTTCATTAGGAGTTGCTGCCCAACGAATACCCCAAGCATTGCCAGCGGTACCGTGACTAGGGTAGTAATCTTCGGAAATTCCCCAGATATCTACATCAGCATCTCCAGTAGCCATTCCAATAAAACCACCAGGTAGTATAGGTCTATTAGCTATAGCACTTGGGAATGTTGCTTGACCGTTTACTGTTATTGCAGGACTATTTAATGTTAGTGTGCCACCTGTAGATACTCCGACAATAATATTTGTAGTGCTGCCGCTGGCACCATTAGTTCCAACATTAATTGTTTTAGTATTTCCTGATGCAGTTGATCCTGTACCAAAATTATAAGTGCTTGCTCCTGTGCCGCTACCCACTGTTACAGTTTGTGCAGAGTTAGTGCCAGCTCCAATATTTAATGTTGTTGCAATGCCGAATGCATTAACAGTTGTTGCTGTAGTGTTAATAATGTTAAAACTGGTTTGATTAGTAGTTAGGGCGCCGCCATTTACTGAGAAATCACCAACAATAGTTCCGTTGCCTGCACTAGATACCCTAAATTTTTCGGTAACTGCTGCTCCGTTTTGCATTAATCCCAAGACAAAATCAAAATCTTCAGAAGCAGAAGCAATGTCGGTAGTTACTGCATCAATACGCATGCCTATTTCGTTATTTCCTGCTGCTGTCTCTGTTAAGAACTGTAATCCGGTACCTATTCCAACAGCCGGAGTTCCTGATGTAGTGTGTCCTAATGTTAATGGCGATGTTATACCTGCTGTAGTAGCATCGTCTGTAGAAAATGTAATATTATTAGGTAAGCTAAGTGTTCCTGCATTAATTGTAACAGTGTCTCCAACTGCATCGCCTAATGTTGTATTACCGTTAACTGCAAAATTATTTCTAACAGTAGTAGTTCCGCTAGTTGCTCCTATACTAATTGTTGTGCCGGCTTGTGCAAAATTTACAGTTGTAGCATTAGAATTAATCAAATTAAATGTTGCTGCACTGGTTGTAATATCACCACCGTCAACATTTAAGTCTAAATCAACATCTAAGTTGTTTCTAACTTGTGTAGTACCGCTAGTTGCAGACATTACAATACTAGTTGCAGAACCTGCAAAATTTACAGTAGTTGCATTAGTGTTTGCAAGATTAAATGTTGATGTTGAAACTGTTAAATCACCTCCATCAATATTAACATCACCATCTACATCAAGATTGTTGTTAATATTTGTAGTACCGGTAGCTGCGCCTATCTCAATAGCTGTGGCCGCCCCTGCAAAATTTACACTAGTTGCCGTAGTATTAATTAAATTAAATGTTGCTGCACTGGTCGTAATATCACCACCATCAACATTTAAATCTAAGTCTACATCAAGATTATTATTAATGTTTGTAGTGCCAGTAGCTGCACCAATCTCAAGTGTAGTAGCTGCACCAGCAAAATTAACTGTAGTCGCTGTAGTGTTTAATAAATTAAAACTAGTTTGATTAGTTGTAATGTCGCCGCCATTAACGGCAAGATCACCACTGGCTACTGTGCTAGGACTGTTAATAGTTGTAGTGCCGCCATTCGAACTTCCAAGATTAATATTTGAAGTTGAGCTAGCTGCACCACCTGTTCCTAGATTTACTGTTTTAATAGTTGAAGCTGCTACAACACCGGTACTTATATTTGTAGTACTGGCTGCGGTTCCGTCGTATCCAAAATTTCCAGTTGTGGCTGCGCCAGCAAAATTTACAGTGGTGGCAGTTGTATCGATCAATCCAAATGTAGTTGCACTAGTTGTGATATCGCCCCCATCAACATTAACATCACCATCTACATCAAGATTGTTGTTAATATTTGTAGTACCGGTAGCTGCACCTATTTCTAATGCTGTGGCCGCGCCTGCAAAATTTACACTAGTTGCTGTAGCGTTTAATAAATTAAATGTTGTTGCTGTGGTTGTTAAATCACCACCGTTAACTGCAAGATCACCTGTTAATGTTGTATTAGAACCAACTGCTAAATCAGTACCTACATAGAGTTTTTTCTCTATACCGACACCACCTTCAACGATCAGTGCTCCAGTATCTTTACTACTACTATCAGTAGTATCTTTAATTAATGCGTCCTCGTTAACTACGAGGCCGTTCTTTACGACGAAATCAATTGTTGCCATTCGGTTTCCCTCTCCACCGTTATGTTAATATTTATTAGAGTGTTAATGCTACTGCATGTAGTTTAACTTTAATAGTGTTACCTGTACCTGCTGCTGCTAATAATCTAAAATTTCCTCCGCTTATATCTGCGGTAAATGTTGCTAATTCGTTAGAACCAGTTTTTACAACAGCATATTCTGTCATTGTTGCAGTTGTGCCGTTGTGAATAATTAAAATTTCACTAGTTTGATAGGTATTAGCATCTGTTCCTGCTGTGCAAGTTATCTGTACAGAACATTTTACACTTCTATAAGTAGCAATAGCCCAACCATCAATTAGTGTTGCAGTTGTTCCTATTCCGGTTACTTCTGTAGTTTCAGTTAACGAATGATTTAGAGTGAGGGCTGACCCAATTGTTAAATCAGATGTTACACTTACACTATTAGCAAAAGTTGCTAGACCTGTACCATTTGCAATAGTTAACCTAGTAGTTGCTGTTTGAGTAGTATCTCCGCTAGAACCTGTTGTTCCAGTTTTAACAATAAAGTTACCACTTGAGCCTGTACCAGTTGCTAAACCAGGAGTAATAGTAAAGTCAGCGGCAGCAATATTAGTGCCTACTGCGTTTTCACCTTTTAAATTAGCCGCAATTGGCGAAGAGCTTGCTTCGCTGCTACCAAAAGTTACATTTCTATTTTTTAGTACTAATGTGTTAAGTTTAACTAAAGTTCCTACTCTTGGCGCATTAGTTGCAGTTACACTACTAGATGTTTTAATTGTAAATGCAGTTGATGTTAATGTTGCACCAGTTACAGGCCAAGTTCCATCTAAATTAGAAATTCCCGAACTTGCTACAGTAATTTGATCTCCAGTGTTTAGACCTAAACTTCTTGGTGTTTCTGTAAAAATAATAGCGGTTGCTGCTAATATTGAATTAGTTAATGAGCTACTTAAAAATACAGTTGTGCCACTAATACCATTTACATAAGTGCCAGATGGAATACTTGCACTACCACTTACTACTTGTCCAACTCTAATATTTACAACACTGGCAAACACTAGGCTTGTGGCTCCTGCAACTACACTAGTAGACAAAGCAACGCCGTGACTTCCAATAAACACACTACCGTTACCTACAGTAGTTCCTAAGTTTGCTCCTGTATTTGCATAGGTAAATGTTGTTAATCCTGTAACAGTTACACTTGCATTTATAGTATTAAATGTCGAGTCTGGTGCTGTTGTTACAATAGTTACAGTATCACCGGTAGTCAATCCGTGATTAGCAGTAGTTGTAATTGTAGAAGTATTTGTGCTTCTACTTACAGAAGCTACAGTTGCTACAAGTCCAATAGTAACTGTTACAGTAGTTGATGCACTTCCACTAGTAGTGTAACTCTTAATGTAACTAGTTAAACTTTCACTTGCACTGCTAGCACCAATTGTTACGCTTGAAGCTGCTCCGCCAATTGCTAAAGATTTAGTGTTAGAGTTAAAAATAGAACTTGCACTAGTTGTAGAAGTGGATACTTCTGCTCCGGTTAAAGCTATTCCTTTCCCTAAACTTAGTCCAGTGCTCCATTGAGGTGCTGTGCCTGCACTAGTTAAAACAGAGTCTGTCAAACTAATTTGAAGAGTATTAATTGTAGCAGGACCTGTTGCATATAACATGTCGCCAATTGCATAGTTAAACAACCCTGTTCCGCCCTTGTTAGGAGGAACAGCACTAGTAAGGTTAGCAGGATTTAAGAAATAACTACTGTCGTAAGTATCTAAAGTTCCAGCATCAACTACACCGTTTTTAATGTATACTTGTCCAGCAGTTAATGCATCACCTGTACCAACTGCAAACTGAGTAGTATTAAAACTTGCTACACCAAGACTAGAATATCCGCCGCCACCACCGGCACTATCTGCTTTGATTACATCAATTGTAATATCGCCGTAATACGGACTTGACCCGCTACCTAGTGCAGTTAAAGCAGATCCCGAAGCTACTGCAACACTTTTAACTGCTGTTGCCCAAGTACTATCTCCTCTTAAGAAAGTATCTGAACTTGCAGTGCCGCCTGCTAATCTTGATGTTGCAATAACACCAGAAATAATATTACTTGCATCGATATTGGTAGAAACTAGACTGTTCCAGTTTGTTATAGTTTTACTACTTGTGTTTACTGTACCGTTAATTTGAACATTTTGTACAACAAAAGTAGCTGATCCGGTTCCTCTTGCAGTTATGTCGGCTGCATTAGTATCATTTCCGTTTACACTTAGTAATGCGTCGGCTCTTAATTCGTGTAAGGTAAAACTATTAGTTGTTATACTACCTACAAAGTATCTTGTTTGATCAGGGACTTCAACGCTAGTTACTTCAAATAAATCACTACCGGTAATTCTAACTGCATCGCCTGTACTTAAACCGTGAGCAGCAGAATAAATGCTGTTGTCGGTTAAGTTAATGGCATATCTAATTAAACTGTGCGTACCAGTTGAACTTGGCCCTAGTGCAAGAGCAGCAACCGATGCAACATTATAAGTTGCACACAATTGAATTGTGTTAGAGTTAACTACTTTTACATAATAAACATTCAGTGCTGTTAGGCCGCCCATTGCAGGGTTAGCGCCTGGATCATATACTACTGGGTCACCGTTACCATATCCGTGCGAAGCAATTGTAATATAATTAGTTCCATAATCAACAGCTCCGCCGGATCCGGTTGGAGCTGCGTCGAATGTCTGGGTAGACGATGCTGTAGAAGTAATAGTAAACGAACTTGCTACATTATCTTCAGCAAAGTCAGGAGCCGTACCAGTTGCAACAAATAGTTGGCCGCCAGTAATGTCAATATATACTCTTTGTTCAACACCTGTTGTTGTTATTTGGAAGTTAGCACCTGTACCACCTAGGTTTGTGTTGCTAGCACTTAGATTGCTTCCGGAAACATACCCAATACCTCCAAATACTAAATCTACATCGGTAACTGCTCCCGTACTACTAACTGTAATATCTGCAAGGGCGCCTGAACCAGAACCTGTAACATTAGTTAATGGTACTCTAGTGTATATTCCTGGGACATATCCAGTACCACCAGTTAACCCTAGATTGTTAACTGAAGTTAGTACGCCTTTCCTTAATTCAGAGTAAACACCTTGACTTAAAGAGTCGGCTGCTGTAATTACACTTTTTACTGTACCGGTTTCAGCAGCTGGCGTAAAAAAGTTTAATTGAGCTGTAGATGTTGCCGATACTGTTGATGCTGTAGGAAAAGTAATAGTAAATGTTCTTGGATCAACGCTCATGTTAACTGCGGTAATCTTAGAACCTTTAGGTATTGTTCCTGCTACATCAAATACAAAGTCACCAGTGCTAATAGTTCCAGTTAGTGCTGCTGCGGTAACACTACCGGTCATAGTAAGTGCGCTAGATGCGCCAGCTAATGTAGCTGTTGCTGTAGTGCTGGCGCTAGTTGCACTATCTGATGCAGTATTAGTATAATAAAACTCGTCACTATCTAAAACTGTTACAAAAGGAATAGCATCAAAACTTGCCGATGCGGCATCAATTTTAACTTGATTGCCAGTAACTAAATTATGTGCGCTGGTGGTTTTTAAATATGCATAATTGTTATATCTAAATGCAGTGCTGATAGATGCATCTGTGAAAGTATAAGTTCCACTGTTTGGTAACAATAGATACTGGCTGCTGGTTGCTCCTCTTAAAAAGTAGTTAGCACTTGAAGCATCTTCAGTTCCTACTAAAGTTGGATATCTGCCAGTTGCTGTTCCAGCAATAGTTAAAGTATTTGCAGCGCCGGTAGAAAAACTTGCACTAAAAGTTCCGTAAACACTAGCAACAATAATTTCTGTCGAGCTAGACGAATAGTCTCCTTTTAAAATACCAGTTGCTCCTGTTACTGCTTGAACAACTGTATCACCATCGCTAAAACTTGTTCCTAAAGTACCGTCTAATGTTAATTCAACTTGTTCAAAATTTTCAGTTGCGATGTCTCCTGCTTGCATATCGCTAGCAGGAATATTATTAATTTGATTTAATCTACTTCTATAACCTTGACTTATAAAACTAGTAAAGTTACGCTGTGTAGGAATTAAGTCTGTATTAATTTGTCCGTTTGAGTTTAATTGAACTAGCGAACCTGGAATAGCCGATGTAGTTACTGATTTATCAATAAATGCGCCAAGACGATTATTTGCATAGCTCCACATAGCTAATTGTGTGCTTAATCTTTCGTCGCTTGGTCCGCCAATTTCATTTTCACCTAAGTCGATGTCTGTACTGATAGCAGTAATAATAATATCACTAACACCTAATCTTAAGACATCAAGAGTGTCAACTGTTACTTTATTTCTAAATGTAATGTTACCTGTTCTGTTATAAGCAGTAATGAAGTCACCAACTTTAAAGTCACCTAATTCGTTTGTACCAGAAGTATAAACTCGTCCTGCGTTCTCTGCATACTGTTCATATCTTTCTACAGTTTGGCCGCCGTTTTGTGGTAACGCATTATAGTCTGTACCAGAACCTGCATATTCCCAAGTGTGACTTGAGCTGTTACTAATACTTGGTCTATGGAAGAAAATTTTCTTACCTGGCAAGTTTGCAGTATCGATCATTAATCCGCCAACTAATGTTGGTTGGATTTCAAAGGTAGCTGCATGTAAGTCTGTTCTTGCGGACACCCCGGTTACGGTATAGCTAACTGTTGTAGATCCAACTTTGGTAATAGTTGAACTAGATAAGAATATGTTTCTAACTTGGCTAATACCAATTGTAACTTTGTTTACAGAAACAATTAGTTTACTTGTACCGCTGTCCCAACTATAAACATATGCGTTGTTCGGAAGGCCTGCTGTTAAACCTTCAATTACATCTCCTGTTGTAAAACTTACAAAAGGACCACCAGTTAATGTTAATTCCTGGAATGTGCTATGTGTTTCACTAACATCACTGACATATAATTCAAAATCTTGTTTTCTAAAAGTATGTGTTCCGGTGCTGACTGCATAAATTTCAACATCTTTAGATAAACTGTCGTCAAATGTTAGAGTAAAGGTGTCAGCATCAATATATTTGATAAAATAAGTATCGCCGTTAAACATGCCATTAATGTCGGCATTACCGTTTGAATCATAAACAACAGCGTCACCGTTATTAAATCCGTGTGTTGTGATATTAAATGCATTAGTTGATGCATTAACATCTGTTGCAGCATCAAAGTCAACTTCTAAAAATCCAGGAAGTGTATTTTTAAACCCGTCAGTTAAATCTGTTTCTGTTGACGGATCGTAGAATCTTATAACAAATTCTTCAACTGGGCCAGCTGGTCTAGTCCAACCAAACGCAGTGATAGTCTGTACGCTGCCGTTAGCACCAGTTGTTCCAATATAGCCTCTATCAAATGCAAAGCTATTTGGGCTGTATCCGCTGGCTCTTAGTGCGTAAAGACCAAAGTTGGTAGCTGAGTTAGTAATAGATACATAGCCGCCACTTTGTGTATAAACACCATTTAATAAGAAAATTTGGAAACAGCTAACAATCTGAGCATACGCTTCATTAATTACACGCCAACCTGTACCACCAAAGCTCAACATAGTAAAGGCGTTAGCAACCATTGACTTACCTTGCTCTGGATAAGGACTGGATACAGGCCTTTCAACTTCAACAGGGTCAGTTGGAGTGTTAGGTGTTACTACTTTACTTCCGTCGATTAGTACCCCGTTACCTCCTAAGAAGCTGATGATAGAACAGTTTTGAATGTATGGGGAAATACTAATTAGTGGTTTAGTACTAGGAAGGTAAGTATAACCTACTCTACTAACTGTTGTATCAAGTGGATCGTCAAATGCTACTGCATAGTTCCAGGTGTATGCAGGACTTCCCGAACTTAATCCGTCTCTAAAAGTAAATTCTCCAAAGTAGCAACCATTTCTTACTCGTAGCATATCTTGGTTTGCATTCGCTGGTCTAATGATACATGCACGAAGACCGTCACCAAGCACTGTAACATTATCTGGAACTATAAGCGGGTTGTTTTCTGTATAGTCGCCCACTGCAACTTGAACTACTACCTTAGTTCCATTAGGAACACCCAACGATGAATAGACATATCCGCTGGCTACTTGAAGAGCACGCTTTAATGTTTGAACAGGTGCTGTTATACCGTCATTTGCATCATTACCTTTAGTAGCACTTACATAAATCCTGTTGCCACCAAACACATCTGGATCAGACCACTCTAAGGCACCGAGTCCATTTGTACTTAAAATCTGTCCTGTGCCGCCTGTACCAGTCGGTAGTGTTAATGTGTAATTGGTTGCTAGGCTATCTGGTGCTTTTAAACCAACATAGTTACTGCCGCTACCGCTTAATTCTTTAAACTGTAATTCACTTGCATTTTCAATTAGAGTTGTTTGTTTTAACTGAATTTGACTGCTATCAATTTTTAATTTTTCTAAATTATCAACTACAGCACTAATTGCTCCGTCTGATCCAGTATCAGTTACGGTTACACTTGTGTCATTTTTAAAAATTGTAGAAGTAATATCTAATACACTGGTATCGTCTTTCTTTAAAAAAACTTTACCATCGGCTGTATTGATTGCTAATTCGCCTGCTTCTAATTGCCCCGATGTGGGAATATTTCCAGATACGCTACTGCGCTTATGTTTAATTTTAGTTGCCATGTTACTATCCTATATAGGGTTGGGTCAAAACTTTCGTCGCCCTGCGGGTCAAGACAGGATTTCTCCTGTCGCCCAATTAATAACTTCCACCGTCGATTACATCTGTCCAAACTGGTACATTACTTGCATCTGTTGTTAATACTCCGTAGCTAGTTGTAGCATTTGTTCCTCCTGGATCACTTTGTGTTGTGACCTGTAGAGCTCCTGTTCCGTTTCCGTAGACAATTCCGTTTGTAGTAAATGTTCCAACTCCTGTTCCGCCGTATTGAACTTCAAGATCAGTTGCTAAAGTTAAAGTTTGAATATTTACTGTACTACCAGAAGTACCTATGTTTATAGTTCCGTTAGCTCCGACATTTAATGTAGTAGCTGCTCCTGCAAAATTTACAGTTGTAGCATTTGCATTAATTAAGTTAAATGTTGTCGCTGTAGTTGTTAAATCACCGCCATTAACTGCAAGATCACCTGTAACAGTAGCATCAAGGTCAACAGTTAAATTGTGGTTAATTGATGTTGTGCCTGTTGCTGCACCAATTTCAATTGTAGTTGCATCGCCTGCAAAATTAACTGTTGTTGCTGCGGTGTTTAATAGATTAAATGTAGTTGCGCTGGTTGTGATGTCGCCACCGTCAACATTTAAGTCTAAATCAACATCAAGATTGTGATTAATGTTAGTAGTACCACTAGCAGCACCAATTTCAATAGCTGTACTAGCACCTGCAAAATTTACAGTTGTAGCATTAGCATTAATCAAATTAAATGTAGTTGCGCTGGTTGTGATGTCGCCACCGTCAACATTTAAGTCTAAATCAACATCAAGATTATGTCTGATGTTAGTTAACCCAGTAGTTGTTCCGATAGTGATTGTTGTACCGTCGCCAAACGCATTTACTGTTGTTGCTGTAGTATTTGCAAGATTAAATGTAGTTGCACTAACAGTTAAATCGCCGCCGTCAATGTTAACATCACCGTCTACATCAAGATTGTTGTTAATATTTGTAGTACCGGTAGCTGCACCAATTTCAATAGCCGTGGCTGCTCCTGCAAAATTTACAGTTGTAGCATTAGAATTAATTAAGTTAAATGTTGTTGCTGTGGTTGTTAAATCACCACCGTTAACTGCTAAATCTCTTGTTACAGTTGCATCTCGATCTACTGTTAGATCAATACCAACTGTTAAGTTTTTCTCAATTCCTGCACCGCCTTCGACTATTAACGCACCAGTATCTTTACTGGTACTATCGGTTACATTTAAAACTTTTAATTTTGGAGTTGTACCAATACTAACACTTTCATCTGTGTTAGTTGTAACTACTGTTAAGTAATCACTAAGGTTTTCTCTAATAACTAATGAAGTTGAATTGTTATCCGGTAATAAAACATCAACTTGACCTATAACATCTAAACTATCTGTAGATACTTCATTGCCTAAAGAAGTATTTCCTTCAACTGTTAAATCTGTTCCTACAAATAATTTTTTAGCAATTCCTACACCACCTGCAAAAGTTACAGATGCAGTAGATGAATTCGTAGCATCAGTAGAATTAAGAACTGTAACTAATGGAGTTGATCCAAATGTAATTAATTCTAATCCGTTTGAAGTGTCGACTTTGAAATAACTGTTAGAAGATTCGATTAATTCAAATGCACTAACAGTATTGTCGGGCATTAACAAATCAAGCTGCCCGTTAATAGTTACACTATCAGTTGTTGAGTCTCCAAGTGTTACATTGCCGTTAACTTCTAGATCATGATTGATAATGGTAGTACCTGTAGTACTACCTATGTCAATAGTAGTAGCAGCTTTAGCAAAATTTAAACTTGTTACACTTGTGTTTAATAAATCAAAACTTGTCTGGGTTGTTGATAGAATAGTTCCTTCAACTGCCAAATTACCATCAACTTGTTGATCTCCGGCAACATTTAAATCGCCGCCAATACCAACACCGCCAACAACTACTAGCGCTCCATTGGAAGAGCTGGTTGAATTAATATTACTGTTAATTTCAACAAAGCCAGTATCAGTGATTACTAAAGCATCAGTTTGAACTGTAGTTGCTGCAATGTCTGATATATTAAATCTAAATTCATTTGCAGTTGAATGGTAATTAACATAACCAGTTAACGAGTTGTCTCTTGCATCTATACCTATTCCAGATGCGTTAGATGCTGTCTCAACAGCAATCACAGAGCCTGTTCCAGATACTCCTCTAATTTTTAAACTGTATTCAGGATTGTTTGTTCCATAAATGTCAACTACACCGTCTACTCTTAAATCGTTGTTTATTGTAGTAAGACCAGTAATTGCACCAATATTAACAGTTGTCGCATCTCCTGCAAAATTCACAGTAGTTGCATTTTCGTTTACAAGATCGAAGCTTGTCTGAGTTGTTGTGATATTGCCACCGTCGGCTGCAACACTTCCATTAAATGTAGAATCTCCGGTGACTGTTAAAGTTTGATCTAACTCAACATCATTTTGAAAATTAACTTCACTAGCAACAGTCTGTGAACTTGGTCCTACTTTGTTGAGATATCTGTTCTCAACATAAGTTGCTACAGCAGATTGTGTTGGTGCAGTATTTGAATCTTGTGCGCCGGTGCTTGCAATTAAATTGTCATTATTGCTGACTTCTCGTAATTGGACACCAACAGGGATACCGTTCCGCTTGAAAGGACCAATCGCAGCTAAGCCGCTTAGATTTAAGTTTTCTGCATCAATTGTTACAGCACCAGTTAAGGCATTAACTGTAAAGAATTCGCCTATTCTATAATTACCAACTTGGTCATTGCTGACCGTAAAGCATTTTCCGTTGTTAATTTCAATTCGTTCGTTTGCTGGAATAGGTTCGCCGCCAAAGAATGGTAGGGCGTTATAAGTTACACCTGCTCCAACATATTCAAGTGCTGTTCCGCCAGTAGAAATTGTACTTACATTGTGGAATCTTACAAAGTCTCCAATTAATGCAGATGTAATTGCCGGGAATACAGAAACAGTAATGAAGCCACCGTATGTTGCATTTAAGTAATTAATAACAGTATCTTGAATATCTGTAATTTGACTATAAATGCTTGTTCTGATAGATATTAACGCTCCATCACCTTTTGAATAGTCTGGATAAGATACAGGATCTGGAATATATCCAGGGCCGTGATCTAATTCGTTTATAATAATTTGAATTAAACTTTCCGCAACATCTGCAGGACTATTAGGTACAGCTACTGGGGATCCAACTGGTAATAAAACATCTTGAGTTGTTGTATTTCCTATTGTTCGATCAATTGCTTCGTTTCGAACAATTTTGCCCACAATACTTTTCCAATATTCGTAAGCCTGTAGAGTTTCTTCAACTTCTCCAGATATAACACTTCCCTCGACATAAGCAAGAGCAGCGTTTACAGTCTGAGTATTACCTTCGTATATTAAGTCGTATCTTAGTGCATCAATGATGTAGCTAATATCTCTCCTACATTTTGCATCATCGTATGATAGTGTTGGATAGTTAACTGCAATCCAAGCAGAAATTTCATCTTGAATAAAAGTTCTGTTGGCGTTTAATATAGCAGCAGCTTCTGCAAATCCGCCTCTTACAGTTGCAGTAGCTGGCATTGTTATTGCAGGAAGACTAGACAACCCATTATCAATAATATCAATTACATAATTAAAATTAGTTGTAATTCTTGAGATAGCAGTAGGATTTGTTGTCAACGCTAATACTGCATCTCTATTTTCTGTTAGGCCAGCAATTGTTTGATTTTTTTGGCTGCTTAATACTTTACTAGAATAGCTTCTTAGATACGCAAGGCCTGCGGCTACACTTTGATAATTTGAATCAAAGATCATGTCTGTCAACACAGCATTTGTAATAATTGCTACATCTCGTTTACATTTTTGTTGATCATATGTGAAGACCGATGCGTATTCTTCGTCGATGAATAATATTGTATTGTCAACTAATGAACTTTTTGCAGCAGCTAATTGATTAACTGCGGTTTGAATTGTAGAAGATGCCCAAGTTATTACTGGCGCATTTTCAACTGGTAACCCGGTAAGATTTCCTGCGGCTATTACATCTTCGACTATTTGTAACAAAGTATCTGCTTCAGATGCTTCTGTTGCTGTAGCTGGGCTACCGCTAAATGATTGAGTTTCTGTATTAGTTGGTGATGTAGTTACTACAATTTCTTGGATGACTTCTTGTACAACTGTTGATAATCGTTGCCAAGCTGCCACTGTCGGGGCAACTTGATCAGTTGGAAGAACTGAGACAACACCTTCAAAGTATGCTTGAGCTACTGTTCTGCTTCCTAAGTTACCGCCATATAAAATATCATAACATAATGCATCAATCATGTATCCAACATCTCTTGAACACAATGCAGTATCATAGGTAAATGCTATAGTAAACGGTGGAGAACTTGTAGAAATTTGTTCAGCAATCCATGCAATTATTTCTGCTCTAATAAAATCCTTGTTTAAAACTAATAAATCTTTAGCATTGGCTTTATTAGGATCGCCACCTGACGGATTTGTAAATGTTAATGCATTTGCCGATGAAGGACCATTTTCAATAATATCAATAATTTCATCAAAACCTGCGTTGCTTAGAGATATTGCTGTAGCATTTGCAAGGGAAACTTCAGCTTGTCCTTTTAGGTAAGTAATTGCGCCGACAGTTTGTGTCAACTGGCTAGCAATAACTTCTTCTGCCATACCTCTTCTATAAGATAAACCGTTTGTAACAGAATTATAATTAGTACCTAAGGCAACATCGTAGAATATTCCATCTAAAATTATTCCGCTATCTCGACGACACTTTGTTTCATTATAAGTAAACGGACTTACTGCTCCTACAGTATTTGAAATATAGTAAGCAGTGGTGTCGTTACCAATAAACATTATACTTCCAACTTGAGGTTTGTTAGGAAGATTATGTATTGCAATTGTACTGTTTTTAGCTAAGTTAGCAATAGCTGTACCGTTGTCTAATGTGCCACCACCACTAATTGTTATGTTTGGAACAAAGTCGTAGCCACCACCTGGATTATCAATTGTAATTGCATTAAGTCTACCAGTAAATGTATCTATATTAGCAGTAGCAGTAGCTTGAACACCGTCAGGCGAAGTTGGAGGATCAATGGTAACAACTACCGGAGTAACACCATCATATCCTGACCCTTCTGTAACTACAGTCACAGATCCGACACTAGAATAATAATCTGAAACAATCTTACCTGTAGCATAAGGATCTAAATAATATCCATCTGCAACAAATCCCTGTGTACCAAAGTCAATAACAGAGTTACTGATAGATAAGTATCCGCCTTTGGTAGTATAGAATGCTTTTGAGCAGAACACCGCAAAGCAACTAACTAACTGCATGTAACCAAAATTAGTAATATGGAATCCTACTCCACCTTGACTAACTTGTGTAAAGGCATCAGCAACCATTGATTTAATAGGACTTTCGCTACTATAACGGTCGCCATCAATTAACATACCTCCGCCGGCACCTTCTTCGTCTATGCCATAGGTACTTGCTAATCCTAATTGAATTTCATCATCGCGCAACGGTCTTGGACCTGTAACCATATTACCATTAAGGTCTGGCTGTTCGGTCTGGAACGGTAACCATTCTACTCCGTTTCTCATCCACGGACCATTAATGTTTGAACAGTTTTGCACATATGGTGATGTGTCAACAATAGCGTCACTGTCGATATTGATACAATATGCAGGTGCAGCAAGGCCTTTAAAAACCATACCTGCCATATAAGTTTGACTGTTTACATGGAATAGATCAGGTGCCCATTTTACTGTACCGCTTGTAACTGTTGAGGTTATGTCAGTACCGGCTTGCCTGTATGTCATTGTATATTCAGTAACTGCGGTTAATGTTGCGTCTGTTTCATTAATTGCAGTTATTGTAGATTTAACACGAACTCTGTCTCTGACATTTTTTCCGTGTGCTTCTAAAGTAGTAACTGTTACATACTCGTTAGTTTTTACAATATTTGTAATAGTATAAGTTTCTGGACCATTTAAAGGTCGTACAATAGTTCTTCTTAAGTTGTCACCAATGATACTAACTTTAGGAGGAACTACCATAGGATTATCTTCGTAGTATTCTCCACTTCTAACAAAAATAGTAGTACCTTGTTGAGCTACTGCTAAAGCCGCTTTAAGTGTTCTTTTAGCTTGATCAGGACCTTCACCGAATCCATCATTACTATCATCACCGTCCATTGTAACATACATTACATTTGTTACAACTGGTCCTGAAATATTACCGTCAACAATTTCTAAGTCACCTCTTAAGATAACTTTTTGTGTTGGATTTAATTCAATGTTTCCATCAGATCTTTGAAAGACTGTATGATCTAAAACATTGTTTGAGTTAAGGTTCTGACTACGAAAATATTTCATAATTATAGTGTCACATAGCTAATAGTTACACTGACTTGGTTGTCGTCAGTTGTGCTTGCATATACTAGATCGCCTTGGGATAAAACAATTCTTTCTGTGCTAAATGAAAATGTATCTCCTGCGTCGATAGGTAATTGATTTACAATTTTATTTCTATCTTCAGGTGTACCAGCAGCTTCAACAACATAAACATTTATATACTGTCTACCAATAGTTATATCTGACGGATCTGGCGTATTTAAATTACAGAATATCATTGTAGTCACGGCTATATCTGAAGATATGCCAGAAGGACTAATAGCTTCATCTGTTGTTAATAGTAGTGTACTGTTAATTGCCATTTTATATCCTTAGAGTATTAATGAGTAAAGTAATGCTCTTGTCTTGCTAACTAATTCGTCATTAATACTAGGGTTCGAACCGTTTAACGCTACAAAAAATAATCCAGTGCCGCCATTTCCAGGAAGTGACTTAGCATACAATTTTACATGTCCAGGATTTGGATCAGTCGGCAATGTTGTTCTAGTTGGTATGTTTAAAACTGAATCAAATAATATGTTATCATTTGAGTCATTACCTATATTATTATCATCTATAATGATATTGCCAACTTTTAAACCATTCTTATTAATTACAACTTTTCTAGCACCAAAGGTGCCATCAATGTCAACTACAACTTCACTAAGACCTGTACCCGGAGGGCTTGCGCCGTCGTCATAGACTTGAATTTTTGTATCATTTTTTCTAATAGTATCCGAAACATAAGTTGCTAAAGCAGTTGATGTGTACTGCTCTACAGCTTTCATGTTTGGAATAGTATCGTCATCTTTAATAATAATTGGTAAAACAATTCCACTTTCAACTGTTAAAACTGAATCAGATCCTGTATTAGCATATTCAAATCTAGTCAATGAAACTACTGTAATACTTACATCAGTAGCATTAAATGTTGTATCACTATAACATTCAACATTAACTCTGTCACCGGTTAAGTAAGGATGCGGAGTTGATGTAACAACTGTTGCTACATTACCCGATCTTCCTACTGCATTTATGAATCTAGTTTCGCCGACCAGTCTTTGCTCAAGAACTTGGTCTTCGTAGTCTGTTGTTCCTGCAACTGTAACAATACCGTTACCAGAAGAAATTAATTGAAGGTCTCCACCACCTGAATTAATTGCATTTGTAGCAATTGGACGAAGAGCATTTCTTAATGTAGTAGGATTTGATGCAATATATGTTGAGTCAACAAAAACAAATGTACCGGCTGTTGGGGGATATTCGCTTTGTAATGTCTCACTCCATAATACTGAGACATCTCCTTTTCCATCCGACGGACTTCCTCTATCGATTTGAAATCCTGAAGTTGTTCCTGCTGTACTTACACCGTCACCAGACTCACCTACATTTAAATAGATAATATTGTCTTTGATAGTTAGAGTTTCTGAATCAATTGTAGTTGTATTACCAAATACATTTAAATCACCTTTGATAGTAACACTACCAAACTCTGTTTGTTCCCAATAGGAAGTATTAGTTGGTAATATACCAGTTGATACTTGAAGAGCCCTGTATAACTTTTGATAATAAGTAACAACCGTTGATGGTTGATAAGTTACAGAAAAATCAAATTCTTCTACAGGAAAAGTATCAAGTACAATATGACCCGCGGCGTTTGTTCCGCCGACTATTACTTTGTAATCGCCATTTTGTACTCTAACTATCTTTGACATATTAATACCTATTATCTATTTGTAATTTGAACAATACTACCACTGGCTGCATCAAAAGACCATGGAGCAGTTTGGCCAGAACTATAAATGTGTCCTGCTGCACCGTATGGCACTAGTCTTGCTCTGTGAGCAGTTAGTTTAGAAACATAATATGTTTTGCCGCCTGCATCAGCTGCTGTGATATTCATTTCACCTGCGGCATTGGCTGCACCATCAGTGACTAAAGTACATCTACCAATTCCTTGCGCTGTTTGAACAACATACTTGTCACTACCTACTTGGCGTACAATATCACCTGTGACGGCTGAACTTCCGCCAGTGCCGCTGATATAGCCAGCTGTTCCGCTAGCAGGAATATAAGCTGTTACTGTAATAGAATTTTGACGAGCACTTGCTCCGCTAGTTAGTGCAACAGTAACACCGCCTGAACCGCTAGTATATGTTGCTGTTTCGTTGCCGTCAGCAACTGTAAATGTTGGTAATGATGTGTAACCAGAACCTGCATTAGTAATTATAATACCTGTTAAATCGTTATTGCCATCTACTACTGCTGTACCTGTTGCTGTTTCGCCACCAGGAATCTGTGGTGCTGAAAAGGTAACTGTAATTGTTCCTGTTAAATCTGCTGTGATTGGTGCTGCAATTGTTATACTAGCAACACCTTCACCACCGACTCCTTCGCCGGTTGATCCAATGTTTGTTTGAGCAAAATATTTTTTATTTAAAGGGCGTCCCATTTGTTTCTCCTTATAAAATGAGCGTTCTAGGCTCTACGCGGCGGGTTTCCGCATAAGTCTTGCGTTAAGCAAGTCCTTGTCTAGACAATAGTATTTATCACATAAAGAAAAAGGGCTCCTAAGGAGCCCTTGAATTAACAACCTTTCGGTATGTTGATTAGCTAAACTTGATGTTAGCTGTTGTAATTGCAACCTTACCTAGGTAGTCAGCTGCGTTACCTAGAGAAGAAGCAGTGTTGGTTAGTTCTACATAACCATAACGAGTCATGAAGCTCACGACTGGTTCGAATGTAGATGGATCTAGTACAACACCAGAGCTCATTAGAGGAACATATGGGCAGTAGAATGCTGCGGCATCGCTCTCGCTAGAACCCTTGTAACCAATTAGAACATCATCAGATGTTGCATAAGTGTTTACATAGATCTTCATTGCATTGTTTAGTGTACCAACAAACTTGGTGTTTGTTGGAGCTTCAAAAGTACCTTCTGTTGTTCTTGCGAAAGCAGAGGTTGTAGCACTTTGAAGAATTGTCAATGCTGTTGGGCTTACAACTGCCCAGTTACCAGCGCCACGGCGTGTACGCTGAGCAATCAAGTTGCTAACACGATTGATCTGAACAGCTAGAGCAGCGTGTTCGTCACCAACGAATGTAGCTGTACCGGAAACGGCAGCTTGATTGTATGTTTCTGTAGCTGTACCAGCTAGAGTGCTTAGGGAACCTAATACTTCTTGGTCGATTTCAGCAGTGATTTCTTGTGCTAGAGCAGCCATGATTTCTGCTTCGATGTCAATACCTTGTTGGGCTTGTGCATCTTGAGCAGCTTCAAATGTCCATCTTGCGCTTAACTTACGAGTCTTAGCCTCGACAGTTTGCTTTAAGATTTGAATGCTCATTCTGTTGCCTGCTGCACCTTCTAGAGCGGCTGTTGTAGCTGCCTTAGGATTGCTGCTGTTAGCATTACCAGAATAAGCTTCAGCGATCTTAAATGGGCTGAATGCTTCTTCACCTGCTACTACTCCTGCTCCGCTGCTGGTATCAGCATAACGAACTCTTAGAGTATGAATTTGACCGACCGGTCCAGTCATTGGTTGAACACCAACTAATTCGTTAGCAATGACTGTTGGCATTACACGACGAATAACTGGAAGAATAACACGGTTAAGTGTTGCCACATTACCAGCGGAAGTAGCACCGGCTGTTGCACTTTCTGCTAGATACTTACGAGTATTTTCTAAAGTTACAGCCATTGTTGAACGCTTAACGCCTTGTAGGCCTTCTAATAGGGCTTCCTTGGTCTCGTTCCAACGGCTAGATAGTAGTTCTGACATTTAAATTTCTCCTTAAATTTTTAATCCAGCGAGCTTGCGTATATCAATAATGTTTGCATCAGCTTCGCTACTACTTGCGCTGTTAGGAATTTTATTTCCTGTTACTTCTTTTGCCTCTACTAGTGCCTTTCGTTTTTGTGGAGCTTCGCCAGCAATTACTGCTGGAAGGTACTTGTCAAAACTAGATTGTAGTTTTGTAGTTTGTACACTTTCAAGAAGTTCTGTCATGATAGCTTTTTGGTCTTTAGCCAACGGTGCTAGTAATTCATGCATAATTTCTTGACGCTGTTTGCTCTCGGTTAGAGCCTTAACTTGTTGTTCTTTGCTTTCTGCGAGTTGTCTTGCTTGTGCAGCATCATTTTTAGCTGCGGCAACTTCTAACTCTTTCATGTCTATGACTTTGAGCAATTTATTTGTTTCTGATCTTTCATTTAGATAGCTAGTTTGATACTCTTGTGAGAAAGCTTCAAACAGCTTACGACCGAAATCGTTCTTACGAGCTGTCTCGATATCTTCTTTCAATTGACCAATCTCTGTAGTTAGAGTTTTTTCAACTGTTGATTCTACAAGTTTAGCTGCTCGTTGGATAAATTGTTCTTTAACCTTACTGAAAGCCTCGCGACCTTCTCTGATTAGTCGAACCTTGCTTTCGGCAAGTTCTTGTTTATCTATGTGAAATTCAGCGATTTCTTGTGCCAATGCTTCTACAACAAACTGTTCAAGTTTGATGAACTTGTCAGCCATTTGTTTTTGATCTTCGTGTAAATCTTTAACTTCAGCAGCAAGTTGGCGGACAATGAATTCCTTCATTGCTTTAGCATCTTTCTTGTGCTTCATCATTACTTTAGCTTTAGCTTCAGCAAGTTGATTACGATCTTCAACAAATTGCGAGATTTCTTCGCGTAGTTGGTCTCCCAACATACGATCAACTGCTTCAATCATGATAGTTTTATCATGTTCGTAGCGTTGTGCAAATTCTTCTCTTAGTTGCTGAGTTACTTGTTCACGATTTTCATTGATTCGTGATTCCCAAGCAGACTCAATTTCTGCCTTGACATCCTCAGAAATCACATTGTTTTCAAACAGAGTTTTTAATGCGTCCAACATTGTGATTCTCCTCTTTATTGGAGTCCGCTTATTATTCTTAATAAGCTCTCTTTTAGGTATTGTTGCGCCTTAGGATCGCCCTGCACCTCCTTCGCTATACGAAGGCTGGAATATCCCCCACGAGTATTCATGAGGTGTTCGTAAATTGGTGTAGGATACGCTCCTGGAGCACTTGGTTGAGCTACTACATCTACTGTAATAATCTCAAAATCAGACACTTCACCGGAACCGTCTTCTTTGACATTTCCGGATCCGCGCGAACTAACTCCTAACTTAACACCGCTTTCTAACATAGTTTTCACTAGTTGTCCCATTGGCGTAGGTAGGATTTTTAATTTTCCAAAACCGTTAGGGCCATCCATCCACATTTCTGTAATCATATGACTTACACGGTCTAGGTTAATTCTGAGGTCGTCTGGATGATCTACTTCGCCTAACACCGAGTATCCACCGGCAATTTGATCGTTCAGGGTCTTGACAGCCCTGCCAATCTCATTAACAGGATAAACACGCTGATTTTGATTCCTGACGCCGCCCTGGATGCAAATTCCTTTCATATAAAGATTTTTGCCGCCATCTTGGCCGTCGGATTCAACGACCATTCTTGCCTGATCAAAACTTAGGTTTTCGCGTAGATAGTTCATCTATATTACCTAATTACTTGGCACGCTTTGGAGCGCCGTTTAGAACGCTTCCTGCGCTCTTATCGCCGTTATCTCCGCTGCCTTTCTTCTCAGCTCCATGTCCTGGCTCTTTCTTCTTGAATGCTGTCTTGCCAGCATTTCCACCTGGAACATTGATATTACCAAAATTTTCTTCTTTTGTAGAAGGATTTAGTAAGCCGCCTTGTGTGCCACCTTTGCCATTTTCTACATGGCCTTTTGCGATATTAGCAGATGTACCACCCATATCGTTCTTACCAGCAACGATCGACTTAGTGTTTACACCGTCATCACCGTGCTTTGGTTCACTTACTTTTTCAATATATTCACGCATGAAATTATCGCTAATTCCAAAACTGTCTTTTACAGGCTCTTCGCCGCCCATGTCCATGTCGTCACCGCCCATGTCATCCATACCCATGTCGTCACCGCCCATGTCGTCGCCTTCATCTCCGCCCATCATGGCTTCAAATTCTGCTTTTAATTCGTCTAGTGCGTCTTCTAGGTCTACTACGCGATCTTCTAAATCGCCTTCACCTTCCATGTCGTCACCTTCTTCGTCACCGGCTTCGATGTCACCCATGAAGTCGTCTGTTGCGTCGCCGCCAACATCGTCACCTTCATCGTCACCTTCATCGTCGGCTTCGTTAAAGCCAAAATCCTCTTCGACTTCTTCGTCGTCTTCAGATGATTCTTCTAATTCTTCATCATCTTCTTCTTTAGCTTCTTCCATTTCTTCGTCATCTTCTTCTTTAGCTTCGTTAAAATCTTCTGCTAAAATCTCTTCGTAGATTTGACGAGATTTCTCGACCACTAATTGGTGGAAAAGTTCTTTGGCTTTATCTTGTTCTTCAGAAATAAGATATTCGAGCATCTGCTCGAACTTGCTTCGATCAGTCATGTTTGTTCTCCTATATGTGCAAGGCTGTCAAATATATTTACATAAAACTGTAAAATATGGGGTGAAATCGTTAAATTTTGAAGGATTTTAGAATTAAGCTGCCGGTTGTTCCGGAGTTTTATACATTTGTTCTATAAATTCTAATTCCTTTTCTTGTTCAAGAATATGTTGTTCACTAGCTTTTCTCAATTCATTAATTTGTTTTAATGTAAGTCTAGTCTTTCTAGTATCATCTTTTTTCATTGACATGAAATCTCTAGAGCCGTCATAGCGAAGGTCGCTGGCAATTGCTCTAGTATCATTGTCAAAATAAAATAATTCTCGAAGTATCATAATAATATTTATGCTGCCGGTGGTGTAGTTGGAGCAGGTGGTGTTGTTCCAGCAGCCGGTGCCGGTGCAGCAGCACCTGCGGCCATGTCAGGAGGTGCTTCAGTGTCGGTCATAGCTTCAGTATCAGATTCAATACCTGCTTGACTTACTCCTACTCCTCTCATTTCTCCGCTTGAATCAGTAGGTGCAGGACTGCTCTTTCCATTTTCTTCTGCCCAGAGGCGTTCGTTTTCTGCAATTTCTTCTTCGCTTAACCCTAGATAACGCTTTAGTGCAAATCTCTTAGAAATATAAGGTTGTTGACTTATAGTACCAAAAGTATTAATTCGCTGATTATCTAATTCAGCTTGGCGATAACTTGCAAAGTTTTGCGGTGGTTGAAATTTAACTTCAAATAAACTATTATCAATGTTAACACCGCGCTCTCTAAGGTAGAGTTTAAATTCTTGATCAAATTCTTCTTGCATTAAACTCTGTAAACGCATACAGTAGTTGTTAAAACGCAGTTCTTGAATATATGCTGTACCAACTCGCCCATCGTTATACTGCGCTTGGCTATCATCTGCACCCGTTGGCAGATAGCTACTTGGAATCCTTAAACCACGGAATAACTTGTTAGTAAAGTACTTTAAGTCGTCAATCTCACCAAGATTCGTTCCTCCTGGTAAAGTTTCAACCTTAGATCCTCGTCCTTCAGCAGTGGTTGGGAAGAAGTAATCTTCGTTGATAGATAGTGGGTTATATGCCGAATCAATAACATTAGTAGCACCACCAGTAGCACTTGGTATTCTTCTTTGATGTATTTCATTTTTAACACGCTCCACAAAACCCATTGCTAAATGGCTAGGCATATTACCTACATCAATATAAAAAATTCTTCTTTCAGGTGCTCGCTGTATGCGATAGATTAAGATAGCATCTTCTAATAATTCTTTTTGTTTAAAAACTTTAAAAATATTTTCTAATAGACTATTTCCAAATGGAAAATTATTATCCAGGCCTTCACTAAGACTTAAATGAACCACATGCTCGGCATCAACTGCTAGTTCGTTTTGCATTACTTCAAATCGACTACCACTGGAACTTGAAGCTGGATATGCACCTACCATACCTCTAGCAGCTTGGCCGCCTGCTACATAAGCAGTGCCTCTATTGTTAGTATTTGTTGTATTTGGATTAATTGTTGTAACTACTAAATCCATAAAATTAGGATTTAAGTCTCGAATAACATACTGTTCGGGTTCTTTTCCTTCACTCTCATTTACAATAATCTTTACAATTTTTGCAGGATCAATGTAAACCCACTTTTTATTTTCCGGGTCACGAATAAAAAAGCAATCGCCGTATTTGAATACATTTCGAACAATGCGAAAGATTCTAGTTTCAAACTGTTGTAACTTGCACCATTGTTGTAGATATTCTCTTAAAATACTAATTTCACTATTTGTTGCTTTGCTTTTAAAGAATAAATGAAAGGGTGTATTATTTTCTCTGTTTTTTTGGCTACAAAATTCTGCAATAATATCTAGAGCAGCGTTAACTTCGCTGTCCATATCCATAGTATCATATTGCAGATATCTTTCTAATCTATTTGGAGCCCCGGTATAAACATCAGGTAGGAAACTACTGTAGTTTTTTCTAGCAGGGCCCATACTGGATCCTGCATTAGTCAGTGGGCCTGCTGATGCATTAGTATTAACTGGAACTGGTGTAAAATATTTTTTCCAACTCATTTGTTATCTCATGTTAAGAAACGAAACCGTTTTGGGACATTTTATTAACAGCTTTAACTTGTTTGCTACCCAACTCGGCATTCTGTGATATAAGCTGACCCATCTTAGTATTTAATGTATTTAGAGCACTTAGTAAGTCAGATAGAGTTGCTTCTTTCTTCTCTGGCTTAGCAGGAGGTTGCTCTGCCTGTGCGGGCTGTTGACCTTGTCTTCTTAATCTAGCAGCTTCGGCTCTGTCTGAACTTCCGTCGTCTTTTGGTGCTGTAACTGCTGGAGCAACAGTTGCTTGGGCAGATTTTATTGTTGGACCAAATCCAGGTAAATTTAACGCATTTAAATCAATCGCTTGAGTTGCGCTTTTAAAAGTATTTTCAAAGTTAGCAAAAGTGTTATCAGTAAATTCTGGAACATCAACCGTTGCAGACTCATCCATCAACGGACTAGTTATATTTTTAGGTATTAATTCGCCTATACTATCAAATTCGGCCTTGGCCATTTGATACTCTTTTTCATTTTCCATTGCTTGTTGCAATGAATCTGCGCTATCAACAGCAAAGCTTCGAAGATTTCCATCCATGTCTTGATAGAAATCTTCCATTGTAGTTCCTGCAGGTAATAATGCAGCTATAGCATCATCACTCATTCCTTTGATATTTGTCCCTACAATACTTCGTAATTCGTCTGCTTTCTTTAATATTTCTTCTCTTTCTTTTTGTTTAATTTCGCTGTGTTCTTCTTTCGCAGATACTTCTGCTTCAATTAATTCACTGCTAGATAATTTAACTAGTTTGAGCTGTTCTTCGGCTACTTTTTTAACTTCTTCCAACTGTTCTTTCTTAGTCTCGACTTCGTATTTGATACCATCTTCTATTTTTTTATGAAGTTCTTCCTTTTTCTTTTCGTATTCTTCTTTTATCTTCATTGCAGTTTCATCAGCTTTCATCATTGCTTGAACTTTAGAATACTTTCGATCTTCTACTGCCATACCTTCAATAAGAACTTCTTTTCTTTTTGCCCAATCTTCAAAAAATTTAGTTCTAAGCTCATCTAATTCTTTCTCAGCATTTTGACTTTCATCCGACTGTGTGCGTTTAGTTGTAGTGCTTCCGCCTGTCATAGAGCTCACACTAGTTGAAATAGTTTTAGATATTTCAGAAAGATTTACACTTCCTCCTTGAGGTTCTTTAACATATTGTCCAAGCCCCATATTTTTCATTGAATTACGAACACTTTCTCCGTGCAATTCTCCAAACGATTTTTCTTTTCCTAGTTCTCCAGGCATAGGCAAAGATGATTTAAGAGTACCAACAGCGTCAGCAACTCCGTCAGCTTTCATGCCCTTGGCTAAATTTGTCAACTGATCTTCAGTTACTACACCCTCTTTACCATGTAGCATCATTAGTGTACCTTGACCAAAATCTTCAAGTATCTTTCCAGTCATTCCGGCAGATCCTTCTTGTCTACCTTCAACTTTCTTCCCATCAATGAATAAGTTAGTTACACCTGTAACTGTTATGTCAGTAACATCTTTAAGTATTTGTGCAGCTTGGCCAGGTAATCCACCTTTTTCTTCTCTAATTTGTGCGTCTGATTTTCGTTTACCTGAAGGAGTTGTATCAGAAACTTCTCCGGCTTCTAATCCTTTAAGAGCAGATTGTTCCATTTGTAATATAGGCTTAGACTGTCTATATTGATCTGCTAAAGTTCCTAACTTGTTTAACGATTCGCTGGTTGCAGCGGCAGCGGCTGTAGCGGCTGCTGACTTAGCATCTTGCATTCCTTGTTGAGCAGTAACAACACCTCTAGTTACACCACTAACATCTTTATACGGTCCAGTTGGTTTACCGTCTGCTCCTATATCTCTTCTTAATCCAGACTGTGCAGCTTTAATATCATCCAATGCCATTTTAAGTGCTTTAGCATAATCTTGCTGTGTGTTTAATAGAAGACCATTTGCTTCGGCAACTTTTTTAACACTGTGATACATTGTATCGGTGTTTTCGACAAACTTTTGAGAAGCTTCTCCTGCAGGTCCCGCTGCGGCTCCGAATGTTGAAAGTGTTAAAATTGTTCTATCATTGGCGTTCTTTAGTGCAGCAGCATCGGCTTCTGCTTGTTTTTGCCTTGCAGTTTCAATATCACCCGATCCTAGTGCAGCGGCAGCTTCTTCTAATGCTCTAGCCTGATCTCCTAGAATTGCTGCATTGGTTCCTGCAGACTTAGTTAGGTAAGTATTAGTTGCAAATTGCTGTTTAAAAAGTTCTTCGTCACCTCTTTTAGCAGCAGCAATTCTTTGTTCTTCATAAGCCGCTCTAACTTTTCTAGCTACATCTTCGCCCTTTTCTTGAGCAATTAATCTAAATTTAGCTTCAACTTGACCGTCAACTTTTCGTCGCTTCATTTCGTCCATCTGTTCTTCGCGACTCTTGCCTGTTAGTTTGGCTACAGCATCCATTTCTTTGGCTAGATCTGACGCTGCCTGTATTGATCTTCTTCGACCTTCTTCGGTATCTTTATAACTTGATTTTTGACTTCCTACTTGTATTGCTAAAATTTCATTTAAATCTTTACTAGTATATCCTAAATCTCTTAATGTATCGCTTGCACCGCTATCAAAAAATTCTTTACTGAGTCTCTGAAACGCTTCAGCACCTCTAGTAACATTACCCCCAAGACCTGCTAAATTTGCTGCATTTGTTTTTATAACATCTGAAAATTCTGCTAGATTAAGTCTGCTGTTAAATGCAGCTTTAGTCATGCTAATTAAATCATTGCTAAATCCTGCACCAGATTTACTTAAATTTTGAAAACTGTCTAGTGCCGTTGAAGCAACATTGGTCATTCCTTTACCAAACTCTATTGCTTGTTCGCCAGCTGCCTTTAAGTTTTTATTAAAGAAATCAGTATCTATTTTATCAGGCGACGACTGTGTACCGTATCGCTTGAGCAATTTTTCCATTTCTTCTTTTGTAATTCCACCAGCCATATTTTTTTTCCTGAAAATCTGCGTATATAAATACTTTAGTATATTTATCAGGACATAATATGAGTACAAATCCATTACAAAAGTACTTTCGTCAGCCGAAACTTTTCTTAAGTTTACCTAGCAAAGGACTTTATTATTCAGAAAATTCATTTAACGGTGATAGCAATAACATGCCAGTGTTTGCCATGACCGGTATGGACGAAATTATTATGAAAACACCTGATGCACTTTTTAATGGAGAAGCAACTACTAAAGTAATTGAAAGTTGCTGTCCTTACATTAAAGACGCTAAATCTGTACCTAGTCTTGACATTGATACACTATTAGTAGCCATCAGAATTGCAACTTTTGGTGAAAAAATGACTGTTGAGCACACTTGTGCAAACTGCGGTACAGAAAACGATTTTGATGTTGATTTAAAATCAGTTATAGACCACTATAGTTCTTTAAACTTTGAAAATGAAGTTGATCTCGGCGAAATTATTATTCAAATTAAACCGTTGAGCTATCAGGAACTAACAGATTTTAATATTGAAAACTTTAAATTACAGCGTATGCTATTTCAATTAAATGACTCTGAAATGCTAGATGCTGATAAAAGAAAGTTAGTTGACGACATTTATTCAAGGTTGGCTCAAATTCAATTAGATTTAATTGTAGCTAGTATAGAATCTGTTAGAGTACCAGATGCTGTCGTCTCAGAAAAAGAATTTGTCAAAGAATGGTTAGCAAACATGGATGCTACTAACTATGATAAAATCAAAGAAAAATTAGAAAAAAATCGAGATGCTTGGAATATGCCCAAGCAAGATGTGCAGTGCAGTAGTTGCGGAACACAAGATCAAATTTCTTTTACACTGGACCAAGCAAGTTTTTTCGTCAGAGAATAGTTCGAGCCTCTAACTCTGATATCGAAAATCTAGTGGAAAAATTAGAACTTCAAATTAAAGATATCAAGGACGAAATATTTAGAATCAGTTGGTATATGCGGGGAGGAGTTAACTCTCAAGACTTGTTTTTTAGTTATTCAGTTGAAGATCGAAAAATAATGACTGAAATTATTAAAGAAAATATTGAAACAACTAAGAAAAGTAGATTAGCAATTATCTAAATTACCAACCTGAGTTTCTTCCGTATTTCTTATTCGGATCTTTAGGAATTTTGTCAAATGGATTCGGCACGCCTAGACTTTTTGCAACTGATTCAGCATCTTGCATTTTACTATCTAGTCCTGTTAAGAGTTTACCCAACTTATCAGTAACAGCAGTTCCGCCAATATATGTGATTCCATCTTTTTCCCATGTCTTAAGTGAGTAAGGTACTTTTGCGTTTGCAGCTTCTCGTTCTTTTTCCGCGGCAGTCGGCTGCGGCGGCTCAGTATTAGAACCAGGTTTAGCGACATCCTGCATAGCTTGACCCACTGGTTTAGTTACACTACTTCCTGGACCTGTGTAAGCTTCGAGTGCTTTGCCGGCGGCATCAAATAAGAATCTAGAAGTAGCTCCAAAAACTTCAAATATAGAACCTAAAATAGAATGTCTTATAAAATCTTTGCCGTAGGGAGTTTCTAAAAAAGTAACTATAGCTGCCCTAGCTACCAGACCTGTATTGCTTTTATCTAGCGCCGCTAGTGCATCACTAATCCATCTTGATGTTTTGCCAAAATAAGGCACCCAACCTAAGATTAATTTCTTAGATCCTATTATTCCAAATAATTTAGATCCGGCCATAGGACCTATTAATACACCAAGTTCTGTTAATAATTTGCCCAAGGCAGCATCTGCATCAGATTTGAACCACTCGTATGCTTGATATTTGTCACGAGCTTCTTGATACATAGATTCTTCAGGTTTGGTTAGATATAATTGGTATTCAGCTTCACAATGCCGTACTGTTAATTCATATTGAATCAGCACATATACAATACCTAGCCCCTTTAGAGCCATCATGAGATAGTCAGGTAAAGTTTTTACAGCAGCTTCAGCGGCTTCTCTAGCAGCTCTATTGGCAGCAGCTAATTTTTCAATCTGAGCTAGTCGTTCTTTTCCTTTAAGCCCGTGTAAAGGAAATGCCTTTTTGTTTAATTTTAATTGATCTCTGTAAATTTGAGCAGGTGTTTTTCTTGGTTTAGGTTTCAACCAAGAAGGAATACTGAATTCTGTCAGATCTTGATCATTGTTAGTAATAACTTGATTTACTTTCATAAAACTATTTATCGGAGATGAACTGCGTTCATCTGTTCTTCGCTTTCGCTCGAACAGTTTTTCTTATTTCTTAATTATTTTACTGCGAAGCAGTTTAAATATTATCTAGATTGTGTAGTCACACTTAGCCCGTTAGGGCTAAGAAACATTATCTGAGTTGCTAATGTCACACTGCGTTAGGACTACAATGTGCAAATTTTGCACATAGCGTAGGCGGTTGTCCGGTACCTACTCATCCCGTCTTTACAACGGCAGGCTAAAACAAACACGCAATCGTCTGTATAGCCGTTAGGGAATTACCCTTCTTTTAGCCTTTTTAAATTCTTTTCTATACAGCAAAACCGGTTGTATGTAGGCATATCCGATCGTGGTCCTGTTAAGGATACTTGCTGAACACTCATAACGGCGAGAGATTTCCTTACCCCGCGACATCACCAGGGATTTGGGTGCCCGAAATTAGCCGGCACTTGCTTTAACCGTTTAACTGTTTGCCTTTAATGTGTGAGCCGTGTACACGAACTTGTATATGTCCGTTGTAGTAATCGTCTGATTCTAATACTCGCCTTGAGAATTGCTCTCTTGCCTCGATATAACTACACTCAGCCTTAGATTTACAATAGTAAAGTATTTCTCTAGTAAAATTTTCCACGCCTAATTCTAAAACATCTTTGTTTAATTGATCGTTAGATCCGTAATATTCACGCCAATCTGAATCAATCTTGTTACGAATTTTTTTCTTTTTCTTTGTGCCGTTTTTAAGTTTTACTGTTTTATAAGTTGTTTTAGAAAATTTTGCTAGTTTTTTGCCTATGTACTTGCGTCCATTAGTTTTATTAGTGATGAGATATACAAATCCGATACAGTCTTCGGGCAATTCGTTAATTTCATTTTCTTGATAAAACCATGTCATCAAGTGTTTATTATTTTTTCGATCCTTGGGCCTTTAAATTTGATTCCCTGTACTTGGGGCTCTTAACTTTTGGTTTGACAGCCCTAACTTCTTGAATTTCTTTGCGCCTTTCGTGTGCTATTGCTCTAATTTCATTTAATAATTTTCTTATGGCAATACCAGATACATGAGTTTGTTTTGCTTCCCATTCAAAGTTTAGCTTATAATACTCATGTATTTTTTTCATTAATCTGGTATGTGCGTCTTCGATCATTCTGTAATTTCTAAATCATTCGAGTAGCTTGTAAATCCGTTTTCTTTAATAACTTTAAGAACATTGTTGACTCGACCGATTAGTTCGTCTTTGTGACTGATTAGATAGATATTTTTATTGCGCTCTCTACTCATCTTCTTTAAAACGCCTAGAGCATTTTCCACACCATTAGCATCTAATCCGTTATCGATAAGTTCGTCGATGAATAGCAAATTAACACTTTGATATAAACTTTCCCATACATCTCTAAACGCCCACGACAGTCCTAGGATTAATCTGTTGCGTTCGCCTCGACTCAAGTTGTCAAAGTCTAGGTCTTGTCCAAGCTGTGTAATCTCAACAGATAGATCATTTTGGAAACTAACTGTGTGCGGCAGACCCATTTTATCTAGATAGTAAGTTAACCTGTTGTTAAGATAGGATAAATTTTGATCTATAATTTTTTTCCTAATAAAACTATCTTTTGATGTTAACAGTTTTAACAAGAATTCTTGATGGTCTTTTAATGTTGTTAAAGTATTAATACTATCCCAACTGATTTCTTGAATAGCAGTACTGTTTAATTCGTCGATTTGTTCTTGATAAGGATCAATTTCTTGTTGTCTTAATGACAAAGAATTTTCTAATCCTGCTAAATTGTTTTGATGCTTTAATGCCTCTTCGACAGTTTCGTAATAAGTCTGTGGCCGACCATTGATATCACCAATTTCTTCGAGCTCTTGTACTACAGTTGAATAGCTATCACTGACACTCTGAAGATAGACTAAAGCATCTTCTAAATTCTTTTCCGCTGCCGCAGTCATTTCTTCATGTTTATGTGTATGAAGACCTTGTTCACAAGCCGGGCAAGTTTTGTTTTTTAATTGTTCAACTTCTTTTTCGTACTTTTTAACTTGTTTGTCGGCTTGAATAACAGCAGTTTCTAATGTAGCTTTTTCTTTATTAAGGCTCTTAATTTTAGCAGACTGCTCGTCGTATGTTTTTAATTTGGCATGTTGCTCTAATTCTTTGTCAATATCAACACTTTGTAATTCAAGGATGCTTCTTGCAATTTTTTCACAATCATCTTCTTGTTGTTTAATCCATGCCTTTTGTCGTGTAATAAGACTGTTAATACTCTGTTGAATTTTTTCATTAGACTTTTTAGCAGCTTCGATATCTGCATTCTCTTGAAAAATCTTTTCTTTAGTAAGCCTGATTTGTTCTTTTAATGCTTCAGATTTTTCTGAAAGTAAAGTAATACCTAGCAGTTGCTCGATAATCTCTCTTTGCTCATTTGCTTTCATTGAAAGAAATGGTTCAGTATAGGTATTTAAAGCAACAATATGCTTAAACATATCATGACTCATATCTAATAAGTCGTGTATATCTTTCTGAGTTTCACGCATGTCACCTTGACTGTCATCGTTGTCAGCAGAAACTTTTTCTTGATCGTTAACAAAGAACTTCATGATTGACGGCTTTCTTCCTCTTTCGATTCTAAAAGTATTTCCGTCTTTTTCAAATGTAAGAGTAACAAGCATATTTTTGCCGTTAATCTTATTAATCAAATTATCTTTTTTAATATTAGTAAGGGCATTACCAAACAATGCAAAACTTAGTGCATTAACAATAGTAGTTTTACCTGTACCATTACGGCTACCGCTGTCGTCACCACCTTGGTCTAAGTTTTCACCTAACACTAATGTTAGTTTTTCTTTATCAAAATCAACCGCTTGGGTTTGATTACCCACGCTCATAAAGTTTTTGACTGTTAAATTTTTTAATTTAATCATAGGCTATTGTATATAGATAGTAATACTTTGTTGTCATAAGTATCACTTTGAATATTAACAAGTTGATTGCTGACAATTTGATCTACGCTTTCAAATGCCTTGATATCGATATCTGTGTTAATCTCAACTTCTTTCTTTTCTGGAATTAGAGTTAATTCTCTAATATTGTAGTCGGCTACAAACTTTTCTTTAATAAAACTAGCTTCTTCATAACTTATATCAATGTCTAATCCTACACGCAGATGCATTTTAGTAGTAAGCAACTTGTCTGCCTCGTCGATTAGTTTGCTAAGTTTAAGAGTTCTAAACTTAGGAGCTTCAGTCCAAGTTTTATAAACAGGCTGTTTACCCCATTCTAGTATCATCATACCTCGATCGTCGTCCCAAGCATCTGCATAATTGTGAGGAAAAGCATTGCCAATATAATGCATATTTCCTTTGCTTTGACGCTTATGAAAGTGTCCACTGAATCCTAATTCGTAGCTTTTAAATTGATCTAGCTGTATCTCACCATGATCAGGCATTTGAACCATAGCATTCATAAAGAAGTTAGGAAGCTCAAAGTGACCAAAGATATATTTGCCGCCTTTCTTTCCTACGCTTTTCCATTCCTCTCCGACTAGCCACGGACATAGTGTAACATCGCCCTGTGTCATTGGTTTATGAACTACAGTGATACCCGGAATATATTTTCCGAACTCAACACTGTGGATGTCACGCTTGTCTTTGTAATATAAATCGTGGTTACCTGGGAAGAAGAAAAATTGATCAAATGCTGCACCAAGTTTTTCTAAAGCCCGTAAGCTATAGTCCATTGTTGTAATGTTTAAGCTATTGCGATTATGATGCCAATCACCTAGAAAGATTCCAGTGTCACATCCTTCTTTTTTAGCTTCGGCAATAAACCAATCTACGAAATCTTCACAATCCTGGTTATGTACATGACTGTTAGACTTTAGTCCAAAGTGTATATCAGTAAAGCAGGCAGCTTTTTTAAATAAATTACTCATAGTGTGATAGTATATGTCTTTTTTGGTAAAAGTCAATCGTAGTCGTTTTCAAATCGTTTGACTGCATTTGCATGATCCTCGGCCCCCATCCTAGTATAGCTAGGATTCATCCCATTAATTTCTAACAAGTCGTCTCGAATATTTTGATTACGCTTTTCTAAATTAATAATTCTAACAAAGCTATTTGTAACGGCAGCAGTAAAATAAGCAAACGGGTTGTCTGATTTTGATTCGTCAAATTGTAGACCAATTTGTGTTAGTTGTAAAATTGCCTGCCCTTTCATTTCATCGTTGTAGGTATAGCCTCGAACATTACCTCGAGTAGCATATCTTTCACATAGTTTGATGTACATTTTTGCTAAGGTGTTGGTAATTTGACCATGGTCTTTTGAAAACTTTCCTTTTTCAATGGACCCTTTCCAGTGACTTTTCCCCACGCATGTTAGTATGTCATTCTCGTCAAATTTCCAATGTTGAAAAGGAGGAAAATTAACTTTGTCTCGATGGTCTGCTAAAGTTTTTGGATTCTTTTTTCTAGTACCATTAAGCGGAATATGATCAAAAGTCATGATCCTAAATACTAAATCTTGCTTGTTAATTTTTTTATAATCAACTTCGCAATCTGCTTGTTTAACTTTTTCTCCAGCGGCTTTCCTACGCTCGTACTCGATTTGACCTAGTCGCTTTGCTCGATTTCGCTTGGCTTCTGCAATTGTTCTTATGTTTATTTTGTCAACACTTGGCAGAATAATATCATATCGATGGTGTTCTGGGCTAACAAATGAACAATAAGTGTTTTTGCTTTTATGGATTTCTTCTAATAGATCCTTGTTGTTAAGATAGTTTACTTTCATAATACTCCACGGTTACTTGTAAGTATAAACTACACACTTAATTTTGTCAACTAAATAATGCTATAAAAAGGAGAAATAGATGCCAACACCGTTTGATGTGGGACCTGGTTTAAAATCAGTGGTAGGTGCAGCGCAAGGTGTTTTGAACACGGCTGCAAATTTAGCTGGCGCACTTAATAATTTATCTAATCCTGCGGCCTTGATCTCTAAATTACGAAGCATAAATTTACCAAAAGGCGGGGAAGCCGGTAAACTAGCAAATGCCTCTGCTGCATTTGGCGGTTCAGATGCTAGTAACGATTGGCGTGTTAGACTAAGTGTACCAACTTCTTTTGCTAGCAGTCCTGTTTTACAGCCGCTAGTTCAAGCCGGTGGCCTAGTTTTTCCTTACACTCCGACAATTAGTATTAATTCTGGTGCAAGCTATGAGGATCAACCGCTAACACATCAGAATTATCAATTTACATTTTATCAAAGTAGTCGCGTTGACAGAATTCAAATAAACGGCCCTTTCAATGTAGAAGACGGTGCTCAAGCTCTATATTGGCTAGCAGCCATACATTTTTTAAGAAGTGCTACAAAGATGTTTACTGGCGAAGGCGATCTCCAAGGCAACCCTCCTCCTATTTTAAAATTAAACGGGTATGGAGATTTTGTTTTTAAAAATGTTCCTGTAGTGGTACAAAATTTTAGTGTAGATTTGCCTGCAGATGTAAACTACATTAATACAAGTGTTGCCGCGGCCGGCTTTGGAACAGGAGCAGCAGCTGGCCCACTAAGTTCTATTGCTGGCGTTGCCGGAACAGCAGGCCAGTTAGCAGGACTAGCAGGTGCATTAGGTGCAAATAAACTAGCCGGAACTTTGGGAAAAGTCGGAGCTATTGGCGGTGCTATTGCAGGTGTAGGAAAATTAGTTAATGGCATTACATCATTAGCAGGTGGAGGCAGCTTTGGGACAGCTGGCAACAGTTGGGTACCTACAAAGAGTACAATAAGTGTAACGCTACAACCAATTTATAGTAGAGAATCGACAAGACAATTTAGTTTACAAAAATTTGTCAATGGGGATTATGTCAATGGAGGTTACATCTAATGGCAACCTATTCTAATACAAGTCCGTGGTTTGACACATCTACTGTTCAAAATTATTTAGGTGTATTAAGTATACGCCCAGTAGCTGCCGAGGCTGACGACTATCTGTATACAATTGAACCGCAATATTCTAATCGCCCTGATTTATTATCTTATGACCTATATGGAACTCCTAGACTATGGTGGGTCTTTATACAAAGAAATTTAGATGTCCTTCAAGACCCTATCTATGATTTTGTTCCTGGGACCGAAATATACATTCCAAAAAGATCAGGATTATTTAAAGTTTTAGGATTATAAAATGCCAATTGATTTAGATAAGGCTGCTACTACTCTTTCTAAAACTGCAAATAAAGTTGTTGAAAACACAAGTAAAGCACTTTCGTCAGCTACTTCTGCAATTACTAAAGCTAAAGATTCAATAACTTCTGGCCTTAGTGTTAATATTAGTAGTATTACTAATTCAGTGCCTGGATTAAGTGAGATACAAAATGCACTGGATGGTGCTAGAAGAAATGTACAAAATTTAGGAAATCTATTTGAAAATGCATCAAAGGGAGTGACTAAAGTAAGTTCTGGTATTAGTGGTCCTGTGCCTAATATTCTTCATAGTTATGCAAGTTATAATTATATTTTTACTCTTAGCGTATTAGACGATGCACAAATTAATTTTCCAAATGAAACATATAGAAAAGGAATTTTAGGTCAGCTAATATTAAAAAGCGGTAGTGGAAATCCTTCTGATAGAATTCCAACTCCATATAAAACTAGTTTTAATCCTAGTGGGGGCTATGATTTTTTTATAGAACATTTAACAGTAAACAGTAGTATAGGATTTGACAAACGAACAGGTAACACCAATGCTACTGGTTTTAAATTAAAAATTGTTGAGCCATACAGCATGGGGTTATTCTTTGAAGTTTTACAAACAGCAGCATTAACCGCAGGACATAAAAATTATTTAGATATGCCTCTCTTGTTAACATTGGAATTTAAAGGACATGTTGATGCAGATTTACAAAATGTACAAATAGATAAAACAACAAAATATTTTCCTTTAAAGCTAATGGGACTTAATATGAAAGTCACCGGCAAAGGATCAGAATATGATATTGATGCATACCCTTTTAATGAAAAAGCATATTCTAGTACATATTCGCAATTAAAAACTGATGTGTCTATAACAGGAAAAACTGTTTCTGAAATGTTGCAAACAGGAGAAAAAAGTCTACAGAAAGTCTTAAATGATAGACTGCAACAAGCAGTTAAACGAAAAGATGTTAATGTTGCAGATCAAATTTTAATTAGTTTTCCTACAGATCTTAAAACTGGAGCATTTGCTGGTTCTCCTAATGATGATACGACCCGGGGTAATAGTGCAACAATTAATCCTAATAGTAGTGGCGCCGATTTAAATCTTTTTAAGAAACTAGGAGTAAAAACTAGCAGCATAAACAAAACCCAAGTGCAAGAAGATGGAACTTTTAATGATATTGGCAAGAGCACAATGGGATTTGATCTTTACAATGACGGGGGTACTCCGTTCGCTAAAGATAATCTTGCATACGACGAGGCAACTAAAACATACAAACGAGGAAACATAACTATTAATCCTAAAGAAGGAGAGTTTAAGTTTGCTCAAGGCAGTGATGTAGTTAACGCTATCAATCAAGTTATTCTAATGAGTGAATATGGTCGAACTGCATTAAGCCAAATAAGTCCAGATGGTTTTGTAAAATGGTGGCGAGTTGAAACGCATTTGTACTACATACCAACAGACGAAAATTTAAAAAAGACAGGTGTTAAACCTAAGATGGTTGTATACCGAGTTGTTCCATATGATGCATCGGCTAGTATGTTTTTACCGCCTAATACTCCTAATCCTGGAACAGAACAACAAAAGGCACAGGTAGTTAAAGAATACAATTACATTTATACAGGTAAAAATTTAGATATTTTAGATTGGAATATTGAGTTCAATGCAGGATTTTATACAGCAATGAACTCAGACGGTGGAAAAAACAACGGCGATAAGAAGATTACAGAAAATCAAAGTAGTGCAGCCAATGCAGAAAATGTTGAAGCAGCCCAAGTGCCCCAAGGACAAGAGCCTCAAAAAGGACAAATACCAACTACTGTAATTAAAGACGGTGTGCTAACTTCTACAGCATACAAAGGGGGCGGCGGCCTAGACGACAATGCCAGTCTTGCTGCTCGCCAATTTCACGATGCAATAACATCGGGTAATGATATGATAGCACTGGATCTAACTATATTAGGTGACCCTTACTATCTAGGTGACAGCGGCATGGGCAACTATAGTGCAGTATCAACAGACAATCGTCATATAACAGCAGATGGTTCTATGAATTATCAAAACGGTGAAGTTCAGGTGCTAATTAATTTTAGAACCCCAGTTGATATTAATCAGCAAACAGGCTTGTATGATTTTACAAGTACATCTATATCTCAATTTAGCGGATTGTACAGAGTATTACAAGTAGATTCTACTTTTAGTAGAGGTAAATTTACACAAGTATTAAAAATGGTAAGACTAAAGAATCAAGAAATAAAAGCAACTGCTCCTGTACAGATTGCTGCTCCTACTTTAGATGACTGGACAGATGGTTCGGAAGAATTTGCAGCTTTACAAGAAGCAGTTAGTAGAGAAGGAATAAAGTCTACTATAACAGATGAAGAAATTGCAGCAAATAATGCAGCATTAGGAAATTTTGAAGGTTAATTATGGCAGAAGAGTTTAGACCGACACCTGGCTCTACAACTAAATCGAGTCCTGGACCGTACCTAGCAAAAATTGTTAGCCACCTAGACCCAACTTACATGGGAACTTTAGAAGTTCAATTGTTGCACGAAGTTGGTAACGATGATTCATTATCCGGGCAGCTACACCAAGTAAAATATTTGAGTCCGTTTGCAGGACAGACTAGTGTCGAATTTGTAGGTGAAGAAGACGACTACAACAACACTCAAAAAAGTTACGGTTTTTGGATGATCCCACCGGATGTCGGATCAGTGGTAATGGTTATATTTGTTGACGGTGATCCTAGAAAAGGCTATTGGATAGGCTGTGTTCAAGACAAGTCCATGAATTTTTCAATGCCCGGTAATGCTGCAACTTCTTTTAACACTGACGGCATTGAGGAGCGTGTTCCGGTAGCAGAATATAACAAAATAACACAAGCCTCAACAGTTGATCCTACTAGTATACCAAAGCCGGCTAGCCCGCTTCAGCAGATTTTAATTGATCAAGGATTAATTTTAGATGATATTCGAGGTATAACAACAAGTAGTGCCAGAAGAGAAATACCAAGTAGTGTGTTTGGTATTAGTACCCCTGGCCCAGTTGACAAACGATCCGGCGCAAAGCAAGGTAAAATAGGAAAAGCTGAGCATAAAATTGCTTCTGGCTTCGTCAGTAGACTTGGCGGCTCTTCGTTTGTCATGGACGACGGCGACGATAAATTTTTAAGAAGAACAACTGCTAGCGAAGGCCCTCCAGACTATGCCGCAGTTGAACAAGATGAAACTGATGGTCTTCCAGAAATTCCGCATAACGAATTAATTCGTTTGCGTACAAGAACAGGTCATCAGATATTATTACACAATAGCGAAGATTTAATTTACATTGGAAATTCGAGGGGTACTGCTTGGATTGAATTAACTAGCGATGGGAAGATAGATATCTATGCCGAAGATAGTATTAGTTTAAGAACCAAGCAAGATTTTAATTTTTATGCTGATAGAGATTTTAATATTGAAGCTGGTAGAAATATTAACATTAAAGCCGGTGCAAGACACCAAGTTGAAGTTGGCACAGACTTTAATTTAATGGTTGCAGCCAATGGAAAAATAACAACTAAAGGTAATTTAGATATTCACACTACCGGAAATAATAATTTTACATCGTCTGCAACAACAAATATTAAATCTGGCGGTAGCCATATTGAAACAGCAGGCACAATTCATATGAATGGCCCAGAAGCAGCAGCCGCCGCGCAAGTAGAAGCACTGACGACTTTTGAAAATCCAGACGAAACTGAAGCTACAGTTGACAGTATCATGTTAAGAATACCTAGTCATGAACCTTGGCCTCACCATGAAAACCTAGACCCAACTGCATTCAAACCTGATTTAACAGATAGAGAAGCAGGAAGTAGTATTCCAGTTCCTGAATATTGGAAAGAGTATTCTACAATAACAGACACTTTTGCTAAAATTAAAGGTAATGAAGAAGAGTAAATACTATTATGTCAGCCAATCAAAGATTATATGATAAAGTTGTATTAAAAGGACCCCCTAGCAATAGGGCAAATGTTCCTGGATCTAAAACATATAAAGGTTTTAGTTCGGTTTCTGGCGACAGCAACAGCTATGCACTATACGATCTAGCATTAATCAAACAAGATATAATCAATCATTTTCATATCCGCCAGGGCGAACGATTAGAAAATCCTACATTTGGCACTATAATATGGGATTTACTGTTTGAACCGATGACAGAAGAACTAACTCAGCTAGTAGTTAAAAATGTAGAAGAAATTATTAACTATGACCCTCGAGCAACAGCAGATCAAGTAATAGTTACAACCTACGAAACCGGTATTCAAATAGAATGTAACTTAACTTATTTGCCTTATAACATACAAGAAGCAATTAAATTTAAGTTTGATCAAGCAAACGGACTGCTTGCTAATTAACTACCCACATTATAAAAATCAATAAATATCTGTATATAGGACGCAGATATGTCAGCAACCGATAGACAAAATAGACTTTTAGTAGCAGAAGATTGGAAAAGAATTTATCAGACTTTTCGCAATGCAGACTTCCAAAGTTACGACTTTGAGAATCTTCGCAGGGTAATGATCAATTATATTAGGGAAAATTACCCTGAAGATTTCAACGATTATATCGAATCTAGTGAATACCTTGCCCTCATTGACCTTATTGCATTTTTAGGACAGAGCATAGCCTTCCGCGTTGATTTAAATTCTAGAGAAAACTTTTTAGAATTAGCAGAAAGAAGAGAAAGTGTCCTACGACTTGCAAGATTATTAAGCTACAAAGCAAAAAGAAATATCGCTGCATCAGGTCTTTTAAAGTTTAGCACAGTAGCAACTACTCAAAATATATTTGATAGCAATGGTAGAAATTTATCAGGGCAAGTAATTGCCTGGAATGACCCCACTAATATTAACTGGTACGATCAATTTATTAAAGTTTTAAATTCTGCCCTACCAATTACTCGCCAATTTGGAAATCCTGACGACAAAGCAACTATCTATGGTATTCCTAGCGAACAATATAGATTCCAGTCTGCTACTACAGACATTCCAGTTTATAGTTTTACAAAAGCAGTAGACGGAAGAAGTATGAATTTTGAAATTGTGTCAACTGCATTTAAAAATTCTAGCGAAATATACGAAGAACCACCAAGCATAGGCAACAGTTTATCTTTTGTCTATAGAGATGATGGCAAAGGAAATGGTAGTACTAATACAGGATTCTTTTTAAGATTTACGCAAGGTGTTTTAAATCAAGGAACATTTACTTTAGATCAACCCGCCACTGATGAAACAGTAGATCTTGATGCAGTAAACATTAATAATAGTGATGTTTGGTTGTACAAACTAGATAACAATGCAATAGAAACAGAATACTGGGCACAAGTTCCTAGCTTTGAAGGCAACAATATTATCTATAATAGTTTAAACAAAAGTATCAGAAATATTTACGGAGTGGTAACACGAGCAAATGATAGAATAAGTTTAGTTTTTAGTGACGGGACATTTGGTAACTTACCCCAAGGTACATTTAGAGTTTACTACCGTGTGAGTAACGGATTAAGTTATACAATTAATCCAAAAGATATTAAAAATGTAAGTATTGAAATTCCTTACATTAGTAATGTTGGACAGGTTGAGACATTGACATTAACTTTAAATTTACAAAGTTCGGTTAGTAATTCAAGCCCTACTGAAACAAATGAGTCTATTAAAGTAAATGCTCCTGCAACATACTACACACAAAATAGAATGATTACTGGCGAGGATTACAATATTAGTCCTTTAAGTATTAATCAACAGATTGTTAAAGTTAAAGCAGTTAATAGAAGTTCGAGCGGTATTAGCAGATACTTTGATTTAGTTGATCCAACAGGAAAATATAGTAAGACAAATTTATTTGCTGACGACGGCGTAATTTATAAACAAACATACACTGATTATTTTAAATTTAAGTATTCTACTAGAACAGAAATTGAATCAGTTCTTTATAATCAACTAAGTGAAGTACTTGAGTTGTCTAATTTAAAAAATTTCTACTATGCTAACTTTGAAAAAATTCCTGCATATCTTTTAGATATAAAATGGTATAACAGAACAAGCGATGTTAATCAAAGTACAGGATATATTAAAGATGCATTTGGTACTGTACAAAAAGTCAGTACCTATACCAGTACCTTGCTAAAATATTTTACACCAGGTTCATTAGTTAAATTTACAGCACCTGACGGCTATTATTTTGATAGATCAAACAATAATAATTTAATAAGCGAAGCAATTGCAGTTAAAAATGTAGCGAAAGAAGTTTGGTCAAAAGTTATATCTGTTTCAGGTGACGGTACTAATAACGGAACAGGAATTTTACTAGACGGATCAGGCCCAATTGTCCTCAATGATGTTATCCCTGATACTTTTACCAGCGGAATAGGCGTAGTTCCAGACGGCTCGTTAATAACAGAAATAATCCCTGCATGGAGAATAAATCTTGAAACAGCAACTATTACTGCAATGGTTGATTTAATATTTGGAAATAAACCATTTGGTCTAAGATATGATACTGATACTAGAACTTGGAAGATAGTATCAGAAACAAATTTAAATGTATCCGGACCATTTAACCGAGCAAGGCAAGGCGATACTACTAACCAAAATGCTGATGCAAGCTGGTTAATATTGTTTACAACGGACACAGAATACTACACGGTTGAGTACAGATTATCTAGATATATCTTTGAAAGTGCTCAACAGGTCCGATTCTTCTTTGATGCTAGTGACAAAATTTATGATACAAGAAATAACACAATTGTTAAAGATGTTATTAGAGTACTGAGCATTAATACAGAACCTAATTCCACATCGCCGTTTAAGTATGACAGAGATTGGGAAATTACTGAAGAATACAAAGGCCTCGATGGCTATGTTGACACAAAAAAGATACAAGTAACTTTTAATGATAGCGATGATGACGGAGTAGTCGATGATCCTACGCTATTTGAACAATTGGTAATCCCGACTACTTCTTATACAGATATTGCAGACAATTATATTGTCTTAGAAAAATATACAGTAACACAAGGTCAAGAAGATTATAGATATATTTCAAATGAAGATAAGATTGTTGAAATTAAGGCATCTCAACTTGAAGTAACAAACTTTGATCTTTATCCAGATGGTCAATATTTTTATTTTATAGATAGTGGAGTAGTTAAACAGCTTGACAAAACTACTTATGAATTTATTGTTTCTTTAAATTATAAAGTGTTTCCGGGTAGAGATAAAATTAAATTTCAGTACATTCATAATGCAGATTATGAGTCTAGAATAGATCCTGGATTAACTAATCTGATTGATGTTTTTGTATTGACCAAAGAATATGATATACAATACAGACAATGGTTAACAGGCTCTCTTTCGACACAGCCTTTACCACCTAGTACAGATGAGTTATATAATTTATTAAGCCCAGAATTGAATAAGATTAAATCGATAAGTGATGAAGTAGTATATCATCCAGTAAAATATAAGGTATTATTTGGAAGCAAAGCAACATCTGATGTACAAGCCGTATTTAAAGTTGTAAAAAATTCTGAAGTAGTTATCAGTGATAATGATATTAAAACAAGAGTACTTGCTGCAATATCTGAATTTTTTGCACTTGAAAATTGGGAATTTGGCGACAATTTTTATTTTAGTGAACTGGCTGCGTATGTTATGAATCAGCTAAGTCCTAACATTGTTAATTTTGTTATTGTACCTAAACAAAATGAATTAAGTTTTGGTAGCTTATACGAAATTAGATCTGAAAAAGATCAAATTTTTATTAACGGTGCAACAATTAATGACATTGATATTATCTCGACAATTACATCTAGTAAAATAAAAAGCGGCATAGTCGAATCAACTAATACTATTATAAGCCAACAATCTATTACCAGTGCAGGGAGTAACTAATGGCCTTCAACAAAGATCAAAATGAGCCTAAGGTACCTATTTCTAATGTAGAAAAAAGATTTTCGTCAGACCTATTACCTAGATTTTATAGAACTAAAGGTAATAAAAAGTTTTTGCAGGCAACATTAGATCAATTAATTCAACCAGGTACAGTTAAAAAGCTCAATGGTTATATAGGTCGCAAAACAGCTAAAGCTGTAGAAAGTAATGATATATTTTTATCTGCCGCTAATAAAGAAAGAGAAGATTATCAGTTTGAACCAGCAGCAGTAGTTCAAGATTATTTAGGTAACACTACTTTTTTTAAAGATTACATTGATTATATTAACCAGATAGATGTTCTAAATGGTGATGTAAAAAATCATAGTAGATTAAACAAGCAAGAATTTTACAGTTGGAACCCTCATATCTGCTGGGACAAATTTGTCAACTATCAACAGTATTACTGGTTACCGTTTGGGCCTAATACTATAACAGTATTGGGACAGCAAAAAGAAATACAAAGTACTTTTACAGTAAAAGGCGTAGATGAAACTGATAATGTTGCTTATCTATTCACCCCTAATGGATTGACTAGGAACCCAACAATTAGATTATTTAGAGGACAAAAATACACATTTGATATTGATGCTCAAGGACATCCTTTTAGTATTAAGGACAGAAGAACTGGAGGAACACTTGATAGATATACAAAAGGTGTCTCTAATTACGCAGTTGAAAACGGATCAATTACTTTTGATGTTCCTGTCGATGCACCAGATGTTTTATTTTATGTCAGCGAAAATGCAGTTGATACTGGTGGGGTCTTTCATATTCTTGATATAGAAGAAAATACAGTAATCGATCTTGAAAAAGATTTTTTAGGTAAGAAAGATTATATTGTTCCTAATGGTACTGCTCAAGGTCTAAAGATCAGTAACGGTATGAAATTAAGATTTGGAGGCCAAGTCACTCCTGAAGTATATGGTACAGGAGAATGGTATGTTGAAGGTGTTGGCACAGCTATAAAATTAGTTAACACTAGATCTCTTGAGGTTAGAACATCTTATAATGTTGAAACTAATATCTTATTTGACGATACTCCATTTGATCAATTGCCATTCGGTGATTCTAGTGTCATTCCTATCAAGAAAGATTATGTAACAATCAATAGAGCAAGTATTGATAATAATGCATGGAGCAGATATAATCGTTGGTTCCATCAAGATGTAATCAAAGTAAGTGCAGAAGTAAATGGTCAAGCTCTTGATCTTGATCAAACAGCTAGAGCCATTAGACCAATTATTGAATTTGTTCCTGATATGAAATTATATAATCATGGAACTGTTTCTAAGAAAAACATAGATGTTATTGACAATTATACAACGGATGTTTTTAGTACAATTGAAGGAAGCATCGGATATAACATAGACGGAATTGATCTTACACCAGGTATGCGTGTATTGTTTAATGCCGACACTGATGTACTAGTTAAAAATAAAATTTATAAAGTTAATTTTATTACAGTTGATGTATCAAGCAAACAATTAACTTTTATACCTGAAACAGCAGTAAACCTAGCCAGTAATAGAATTGCATTTGATTCTGAGCACGGTCTTAGAACAAGGGATCGAGTAATTTATCTTAATAACGGAAATGAGTCTCTTGCTTCTTTAGTTAACAGAGAAGTATATTGGGTAAAAGTAATAGATACATTTACAATTGAATTACATGCTACTCAAAATTTAAACACACAACTAGATCTTGCTCAGCTAAGTTCTGGCACACATAAATTAGAAGTATTTGCAGGATCCAGAACTCAAATAACATTAGTAGAAGATGAAGATTCGTTGCCAAATCTAAATGAGACAGTGTCTGTTAATTTTGGTATTACAGATCAAGTAGCAGAAGGAATCCAAGGTAACCAGGGACAGACATATTGGTTTAATGGGTCTACTTGGAAACTAGCACAATTAAAAACCTCAGTTAACCAACCTCCACTTTTTGATATTTTTGACAACGATGGTGTAAGTTTCAGTGATACTTCAATATCAGCGTATGATGGATCTAGTTTTAGTGGAACTAAAATTTTTAGTTATAAAATTGGATCTGGTACAGCTGACAAGGAACTCGGTTTTGCATTGACCTACCAAAATATTAATAATATAGGCGATATAGTTTTTGAGTTTAATTTATTAACTGACAGTTTCAGTTATAAGAGCGGAACTGATGTTTTAGAAAAATCAACAGATGTTGGATTTTTAAAACTCAGCAAGTCTTTAGAAATCTATGAGTATGAAAACGCTTGGAAAACATCACTGATTGATAATGTTCAACCTATTGTTAGGGTGTTTAAGAATCACGAATATAATGGTAAAGACTTGCCTTTCCCTATTGATGTCTTTGACGATAAAGATAATCTCTCAGATTTAGAAGTTAGAGTTTATGTTAACGGAAAAAGATTAAACAGAGATCAGTATTCTATAGAAACAGGAGTTGTAAGAAAGCATCTATTGTTAGCATCAGCAGTAACATCTGATGATTTAGTAACTCTTAGATGTTTTGCATCGCAGCCTAAAAATCAAAATGGTTATTATGAATTTCCTATTAATTTACAAAATAACCCTCTTAACAATAATTTAGAAAAATTTACATTAGGTCAAGTCATTGACCATGTTGACAGTATTATTGATAATATTAATACCTTTACTGGAATGTATCCAGGTAGTGGAAATCTAAGAGATATAGGAAACTTGTCTGCATTTGGAACAAGATTTGTCCAACATAGCGGACCAATGAATTTGTCGTTATATCATTTATGTAATGATTCTTCTAATATTGTTCAAGCACTTGATAAAGCAAGAAATGACTACGGAAAGTTTAAAAGATCATTTATAGTTGCTGCAACAGAAAGTGGAATCGATGCTTCTCCTAGGATTCAATTAGATTATATAATGCAAGAAATTAATAAGAACAAGCCAAAGTCTAGTTCTTATTTCCTTTCTGACATGATAGGTTATACTGCGTCTAACAGACTTGAATATACTATTTTAGATTCTAGGACTAAAACTTATCCATTAACTGAAGCATTTAATCTTTCTAATCTATCTAACAAAGCAGTGTACATTTATTTAAATGGCGAGCAATTAGTTCACGGCAAAGATTATATTTTTGGGGACGATGTTTTCTTTGAAATACTAACTGATTTACAAGAAGGCGATTTACTTGAGGTATACGAATACCAATCAACTGATGGTTGCTTCTGTCCTCAAACACCTACAAAATTAGGATTGTATCCAAAGTTTGAACCTAAGATATTTGTTGACACTACTTATAGACCTCAAGTAGTTTCGTACGATGTTGACCAGTCGGATAGTAAAACTACTTTTTACATTGGTGAATACAATATCAACATACTCGATTCTGATCTTAAAGTTTATGTAGATGGCAATTTACAAAATTTAGATGATGATTATAATATTGTTAAGAACGGCAGAGATGCGTTAGTAGTTTTTATTAGCAATCTATCTCCAGGATCATTTGTAGAAATTTATGTTCCTACCGTAGTAATACAAGGTCATGACGGAAGTATTACTGTTGCCTTTGATGATTACAGAGATGATTTAATTTTAGAATTAGAAAAGAGAATTTTTAATAATATCAAAGTTGAGTATGATACAAATGTTTTTGATATTTTTAATATAGTACCGGGATACAGTAGAACAACACCATGGTCGAGAATTGAATTTGATAAAGTTCTTTCAAAATATTTCTTCCAATGGACTGTTAATGTTCAAGAAGATTATACAAAACACATTGGTTATAATTTTGACGATAAGTTTACTTATAACTATAGAGGTAACTATACTCCTGATGCTAAAGATGTACCTGCCGGTTGGAGGGGTGTGTATCGTTGGGTCCTTGATACCGACAGACCACATTTAACTCCGTGGGAGTGTTTAGGATTTAGTGTTGAGCCTCTCTGGTGGCAAGAAGTTTACGGGCCAGTGCCGTATACTAGTGACAATCAGCTGTTATGGGACGATATTAAGCAAGGTATTATTAGAGAACCTGGTGTTCCTGTTAGAAGAAATCCTAAATTTGCTAAGACTATTTTAGCTAATGGCCTACCAGTTAACGACCAGGGAGATTTAATCAGTCCGTGGGATTCTGGATTTATAAGCGGTACTTTAAAAACAGGCGACGATGGTTATTTTGTCTTTGGTGACTATTCAACAGTTGAATCTGCTTGGAGAAAATCAAGCTACATGCCGTTTGCCTTACTTGAAACTGCATTATTACTACAGCCAAATTATGTATTAGGTTGCGGACTTGACAGAAGTAGAATTATTAGAAACATTAATAATCAATTAGTTTATAAAGACACCGGCTTAAGATTACGATTAGAAGATGTAGTCATTCCGTCAACTGCTACAAGAAATAATGATCGACGACAATATACAGCTGGTTTAATTAATTACATTGTAGATTATCTAACATCTGAAAATACAGATAAGTTAGATCAATATGCATTAGATCTTTCAACTCTAACAACTAAGATGTCTTCTAAGTTAGGATCTTTTACTAGTAAGCCTAAATATAAACTTATCTTAGATAGTAAAACTCCTAGCAGCAGTGGCGGAGTATTTGTACCTGAAGAAAATTATTATGTTGATCTAAATGTATCAAGTGCAGTAAAAAAAGTTATTTACAGTGGTGTTGTAATTACAAAATTTGATGACGGCTTTGAAGTGAGAGGATATAATTTTGAAAATCCTTACTTTAATTTCTATCCTTATGTAAGAGATGACCGAGTTATTAGAATTGGCGGTATTAGTGAAAGTTATGTAACATGGATCGAAAGTCAATTTTATGTTGCTGGAAAAATTGTTAGATATAACAATCAATTTTACAGAGTAAAAACAAACCATACTTCGGGGTCCGAGTTTCAAAGTCAGTATTATGTTAGGCTTGCCGAGCTGCCGGTATCTGGCGGCAGAGAAGCAATTCTTAGAAAGACATGGGACAAAGACGAATTACTTACTGTTGCTTATGGCACTAAATTAACTACAATCCAAGAAGTGGTTGATTTGTTACAAGGATATGGGGAATACTTAACAGATCAAGGATTTGTATTTGATGATTTTAATAATGATCTAGCAACTGTAACTAACTGGGAAACATCAATAAAAGAATTTTTATTCTGGACAACTCAAAATTGGGCACCTGGTGCTGCAATTAGTTTAAGCCCTGCTGCTAATAAATTGATATTTAACTCCCCAGGTTCAGTAGTTGATGACATAACATCACCTTTTAGAGATTACTCGGTTTATAGAGTTGACGGTCAAAAATTAGAGCCGGAATTTATAGCTGTTTATAGAAAAGATAATGAGTTCACAATAGAACCAGAAAATACAACATATGGAATTTTTGGTGTTACTCTATATCTTGTACAAAAAGAACATATTGTAGTTTTAGACAATACTACTCTGTTTAATGATACCATTTATGATCCTGAAGCAGGTTATCGTCAAGATAGAGTTAAAGTTTTAGGTTATGTGACCAGTAACTGGAACGGCGGATTTGAAATTCCTGGATTTATTTATGATAGAGCAGTTATAAATGCATGGGAACCATGGACCGACTATAAACTAGGCGACATTATTAAACATAAAGAGTTTTATTATAGTGCTAAAAAGTTCTTAGTCGGAACAGAGACTTTTAATGACGACGACTGGGTACTATTAGAAGAAAAGCCTAAGGCTGAATTATTACCAAACTGGGACTATAAAGCTGAGCAATTTACAGACTTCTATGACCTTGATACTGACAATTTTGACAGCAGTCAACAAAAGATTGCACAACATTTAATTGGTTATCAAAAGAGACAGTACTTAGAAAACATTATTCAAAATGATGTAAGTCAATATAAGTTTTATCAAGGCATGATAATTGAAAAAGGCACACAAAATGTCCTTAATAAATTATTTGATGTATTGAGTGCCGACGGACAAGAAAGTTTAACTTTTGACGAAGAATGGGCATTTAGAGTCGGAGAATACGGTGCATTAGATACATTTGAAGAAGTTGAATTTATTCTTGATGAATCAAGATTTAGACCACAACCACAACCATTTGAAATTGTAAATGTAATAGATCCTAGTGTAAATGATTATGTTTATAGACAGAGAGCCAGTGATGTTTATATTAAACCTTTAAACTTTACAACTAATGTATGGCCAACTACAGATAAAGCACCTTATTTAAGAACACCTGGATTTGTTAGAGCTGACAATGTAAAAACTTCTCTTGATTCCATTGAAAATTTAGTATCA